>Ga0056114_1000031_pt1 | contig 37752 bp, 39 predicted proteins | sample WorMetHERISLAND1_FD_77005 | JGI IMG/M metagenome (GOLD analysis project Ga0056114, IMG submission 77005) | Marine gutless worms symbiont microbial communities from Max Planck institute for Marine Microbiology, Germany - Olavius loisae HERON... ...
CACCTGTTCCTAAAGGAGTGCGAATGGCGGTTCAATGGAGGTGATCACCGGGAACTGCTTAACCAATTAAAGACATGGGTGAATTCGAGACAAAAACGTCCTTAGCTAGGACAGCCCCATAAGTATTTCGCTCAAGGAACACGTCTGGTCGATATGATCCGTCAGCCATCCGCACCGGACGTACCGATCAGTTCCTGGTCTTCCGGCTCGGGTTCTGGCTCGGGCTCTGGTTCGGGCTCTGGTTCGGGCTCTGGTTCGGGCTCCGGTTCCGGGTCGTCCGGCGCCGCCTCGGCCGGGTTGACCGACAATGCGCCCGCTGTGAGCTTCAAGACCTCTGCCGGGTAAAGCGCCCGGTCAAGCACCAGGAAGTCGTCAATCGTTCCGTCGAAGTAGTCTTTCAAACTGTCGAGTTCACCGGACGACCGCGTCTGCGCGCTTGCGCCGAGAACCAGGCTCTCGAGGTTCCGCGTCATACCCGCTGCGAACTCCGGCTTGTCGCTGAGGTCTTCCGTATCGACAAGCCTGTGTCGCGGTGAAGGTGAAGGCGACATGGTACTTGTGGCCGGCTTCGAGGTCGGTGTTGCGGGTCTTCAGGTAGATACTCTCGTTCGTCGACTGGAAGCGGAAAACGAGTTCCTTGCCGCCATCGATATAACCGGTCAGGTGGCCGCCGTCCTCATAAGTCCGCGCATCCTTGGACATGAGGGTCCGATTGTTGCAACCGACCGAGTCGGCTGTAAACGAGAAGGCGTAGGTTCCGCCGTCCCGGGCCAAGGCGTCGAAGTGCGCAACATCGACATAGGCGCCGGGCGTCGAGCCATCGGTCTCGCCGTCGGCCGGATTGCCGGTGAACGTCAGGCTCCCGAGGTCGGGGTGGGAAACGCCGTCGAGGATGGCGTTCGGGGTTTCGACTCCGTCCGGCACGTTGCCCCGGAAGTCGCCCTTAACTTCGTCATAGAAGCTGTTGGTAACGAACTTCTCCGGGTTGTCGATGACGTCGCCGGTATTGCCTGCGTTGTCACGCGAGTCATAGCCGACGAACACCGAGCCGTCATCAAGGGTCGAGGTCTTGAGATCGAGGGTGTCATAGATCGGGTCCATGAACAGTGCGTCGTCGATCTCGTCGATGGTCTCGACGATGCCGTGGGTGACGCCAGCATCGATCAGCAGGTCGTCTGGATCCACCAGATCACCGTGCACGACAATCTGACCGATCAGGTCGCCGTCATGAGCGCCGCCGCCACCGTGCTGGTTCGAGTACACGGTGATGACCGAGACCAGTTCATCCCCGTCGCCGTCGCCGTCTGTATCGACGAGTCGATAGTCGACCTCCGGCGCGGCGGTGTGACCGACGATGGCGATCGAATCTTCCGACGAATCGTAGTCGCCAATGATGTCGATACCGAAGCTGTCGACCCAGTGATCGTGGGTGTAGGTGTTTTCACCCGCGACGCCGGCCCAGTTGATCGTTCGGTCATCGTTGACGTGTTCGAAGATGATATCGCGTTTGGCATTGATCTGCGGATTGAACAGGAACGTATCTGCGCCGGCACCTCCGAACATTATATCGTCGGCGACGAACGGCTGATCCTCATAGCCGACCAGTTTGTAACGGCTGAGGTCGACGGTGCCCGGTTCGTTCGGGCGTGTCGGTTCACCGGTGACGAGTTGACCGATGCGCTGCTCGCCGGCATCGGAGCGACTGACCAACAGGTCGTCGCCTTCGCCGCCTCTCAGAAGATCGGCGCCGAAACCACCGTGCAGCACATCGTCCCCAGCACCACCGTCGATGCGGTTATCGCCATGATCGCCTTCGATGGTGTCGTGGCCGTCGGTTCCGGTCATGTCGGCAACCGTTTCGACGACCGTCGGATCTGCAGGCAACAAAGCCGTACCCGGTCCATCGACATAAAGCTGCATGATCTCGTCCGCCGAAAGCACATCGTCGGCGTCGAATCCGCCCCAGATACCGATTTCACCGATCGCGCCGTCGAAGGCATTGCGAAGGTTTGTGTCATCCGCGGCGAAGTCGGCGGCGGTGTCGTTGTTTCCGGTCTTGTACGTATCCGCGCCCAATACCCAAGGCTCGCTGTTCTGGAACAGATAGGCCTCCGACTGAAGGCTCGGCAGGTCCTCGTTGCCTTCCCGGCGGATCCAGCCGTAGTCCGGAACCGCTGCACCGTTGACGTAGACGGTGACGCCCCCATCGGCCGAGAACGACATGGCCAAATGGGCCCATTCGCCGTCGCTGAGGTAGGGTACCGACGACTCCCATGACCGATTACCCGAGCTTCGTACTCGGCGCCAGCACAACGACCCGGACGGAGGATCAGCTCAACAATCTGAAGGATTTCTTCCAGGGAACGATCGAGGACTTCGTGGTCTTCGATCGGGCGCTGTACCCGGTCGAAGTGGCGAAATACGAGGCCGGCGCCCTGCCGACCGTCGGGTCCGACGAGCCGCTACCGGACGCAAGCGAGCCCGCTGCGCCCGAGGTGCCGGTCGATTTGGCCGTCGCCGAAATTCCCGTGGCGCCGGGTGTCGACGTTCCGACAGCGACCAGCTTCTGGACATTCGATGACGGCGTCGAGGGCGTCTTCGGCGACGCCATGGGCGGACCCGACCTAACGGCCTATCGGAACGAAGGCGGTGTCGCGGTCCTTGCGAACGAGGCGCCGACCCGGCCGGGACCCCGTGGCGCCGGTGACCAGGCTCTGGAGTTCAACGGTGACAACAGTTTTGCCTTCATCGAGCACGATCAGTCCTACGAGATGACCCAGGGCACCATTGCGCTCTGGGTGCAGCCGGACGATGTATCCGACGACGGCATGTTCCTATCGAAGGATCAAAGCGGATCCGGCGACGGCGGCCACATCCGTTTCGGTTACGAGGACGGCGGCCACTTGTTCATACGCTTCGCCAATGGTGACGGATCTGCGTGTTCCCCGACATGCCGTCTTCGAACCCGGCGTTGTCGGTCAGGCCTTCGACGTCCGCTTGCTTGCCATCGATGTAGAGCGCGGCTTCGCCGGCATCGAACGTGAAGGCGAAGCTGTACTGTTCGCCAGGCTCGAGGTCGGTATCTCTGGCGTAGAGATAGACGCTCTGGCTTTCGGATTGGTAACGGACCTTGACGCCGCCCGAATAGAGCCAAGCCGTGAAGTGGCCGCCGTCTCCGTAGCCGCTATGATCCTTGGATGCCAGAGTCTGAAATCCGTCGACGCTCTCCGCCGTGAAGTTGAAGGCGATCGTGCCGGCAGTCTGGGCCAAGCCCGGTGTGTGCGGAACATTGGCGTAGGCGCCCGGTGACGACCCGTCGGTCTCGCCGTCGGCCGGTTCACCCGAGAGACTCACGGCAGCGAGGACCGGATGGGACGCATCGTCGATAACGGCGACCGGCGGCGGTGTGCCTTCGGGCACGTTGCTTGCGAAGTTCGCCGACGCTTCCTCGAGCCAGCCGTTGGTTATGAATTGGTCCGGGTTCTCGACGACTTCGCCCAGATTGCCTTGGTCGTCTCGGGAATCGTACCCCTTGAACGTTGACCCGTCGGACAGGGTCGACACCTTCTCGTCGCCGGTCGGGGCGAGGGCTTCGTTGAGTTCGTCCACCGTTTCGACAATGCCGTGGGTCACGTTCGCTTCGACGACCAGATCATCCTCTTCGACCAGGTCGCCATGAACGACGATTTGGCCGATCAGGTCTTCATTGTGCGCGCCGCCGCCGTGTTGATTGGAGTAAACATCGATGATCGACACCAGTTCGTCGTCGACGCCATCCCCGTCGCTGTCGATCAGCTTGTAACGGACTTCCGGCGCCGCCGTGTGGCCGACAATCGCAATGGTGTCCTCGTCGGCGTTGTAGTCGCCGATGGTGTCGATGCCGAAGCTGTCGACCCAGTGGTCATGCTGGTTGTCGTTCTCGCCCGCGACGCCGGCCCAGTCGATCGTCCGGTCGTCGTTGACATGCTCCATAATGATGTCGCGTTTGCCGTTGATCTGCGGATTGAACAAGAATGTGTCGGCGCCGTCGCCGCCGAACATGATGTCGTCGCTGGCAAGCGGCTGATCCTCCCAGCCGTAGAGCTTGTCGCATGCCGGGTTGACCTCGTTATTGGCGTCGCCCCGGGTTTCTCGGCCGACGACGCGCTGACCGATGCGCTGCTCGCCGGCGTCCGAGCGGCTGACGAGAACGTCATCGCCGTCGCCGCCGAGCAGGTAATCGCTGCCGCGTCCGCCTTCGAGGACATCGTCACCGCTGCCGCCTTCTAGTTTGTCGTCACCGTAGCCGCCTTCGATGAAATCGGCACCGCTGCCGCCGTTGATCGTATCGGCGCCGGCAAGAATGGTTGCCGCCGCATCTTCTGTCAGCGCCGCATCGGGCCCTTGTTCAATCAATCGATTGATTTGTGCCTCCGTCAGCACGTCGTCGGCCGTGGATCCGCCCCAGATGCCGAAGTCGGCGATGGCGCCGTCGAATGGATCGTCGAGACTCGGATCGTCGGTGACGAAGGCCTGGGGCGTGTCGTTGTTCTTGGTGCCCGAGGTGTCGGCGCCGAGAACCCATGGTTCTTCGTTCTGCAGCAGATAAGCCTCGGATTGAAGGCTCGGCAGGTCTTCGTTGCCCTCCTGACGAATCCACGCATAGTCGGGAACCGCCTTACCGTCGACGAAGACCTGAATGCCGCCCTCGGCCGAAAAGTTGATGGCGACATGCGTCCATTCGCCCTCTTTGAGGTAGGACGCCGATGTCTCCCATGCCTTGTTGGAACCACCGTCGCCGTTGGCAAAGCGGATAAACAAACGGCCGTCTTCCTCGTGCCCGAAACGGAAGTGTCCCCCGTCGCCGGCACCACTTTGATCCTTGGAGAGAATGATGGCATCGTCGGAGAGATCGTCCGGCTGTACCCAAAGCGCGATCGTACCCTGGCTGATCTCCATTGCCGTGTCGTGTTCGATAAAGGCGAACGCAAATTCGCCGTTGAACTCGAGCGCGCGACTTGATGCCGGCTCTCCGGGTCCCGGCCGGGTCGGCGTTTCGGCGGCGACCACGGCGACGCCGTCCTCCGCGCGGTATGCCGTCGCCGATGGGCCCGTCTGGTCGTTAGAAAACACACCATCAATGCCGCCCTCGAACGACCAGTACGCTACCGCCGCCGGCAGGCCAGCACTCTCGATCGTCTTCGGGTCCCCGGAGATCGTATCGGCCTTTTCCGTGCCGACGACCGTATCGTCATGTGCGGACTCAAAGGGCAGCTGGTCAAAATGATCTCGGCTGTTGTTCAGATTGTTTTCGTCAGCCATGACTCGACTCCTTGGTTTAGCGCGTGATCAAGCACGCAGTTCTCACATGTGGGTCGCTCAGAGAGAAACCCGCTATACAATTAATAGGCGAACTATGCTGAGCCATGTCGAATCATTTATTTGCCGACAAACTTGTTCAAATTGTAGCTTTCGATTACGCGTTGAAGCCGAATTACCACTGGCAATTTGACTGAAATTTTCGCCAAATCCACTTAAATTTATCGACAAACTTGCGGCACTGTCTCGACAAATAATTGATTTGCAAATTGACGAAAAATCGCCTCTCCTGGTTACATGACGCGTAAAAACCTTATAAAAACAAGGAAGTAAAGTGAACAATCTACTCCGCTCTCTAAGCACGCCACTGCTTTTCGCTGGATTGATCAGCGTTGTTGTCAATTTGTTGATGCTGGTGAGCCCAGTTTTCATGATGCAGGTCTTCGACCGGGTGTTGATGAGTGCGCATCACGAAACGCTCTACGGCCTAACGATGCTCGCGATGAGTGCATTATTTATTTTGGGTGCTCTCGACGCCTTGCGTCAGATGGTTCTCGCGCGGGCCGGCAACTGGTTGGAAAAACACGCGGGCGGTCGCCTGATCGATGCGACCCTCCTCGAAGGTCAACCTGTCTCGCAGGCGTTTCAGCACATCTCCGCGGTTAAGGGGTTCTTTTGTGCGCAGAGGGTTTTCGCTCTGCTCGATGCCCCCTGGCTCTTTGTATTCGCGGCCTTGCTGTGGTGGATGCACCCGTGGCTCGGCATGGTCGCCCTCGGCGGTGCGGCGGCACTAATCATCATTACCGTCCTGACGGAGATGCTCAGCCGCCGGCCGCTGCGCGATGCCAGAACCCATCAAAGTGAAAACGAAGCGGTCTTGGCGAGCGCGCTCGGCAATGCCGACGCCGTGCGCGCGATGGGTATGGCGTCGGCGCTTCGTGAGCGCTGGCAGGCGTCCGCGGATTTGGTCCAGATCAATCTGGCGAAGGCCTCCGAACGGTCGGCGATACTGTCCGGCGCGGCGAAGGGAATCCGGCTGGTCGTTCAGACATTGGTCTTGGCGACAGGCGCGTATCTGGTCTTGGCGGGTGATCTATCCGCCGGTGGAATGATTGCCGCGTCGATCCTCCTGGGGCGCTGTCTCGCGCCGGCGGAACAGGCCATTGGCGCATGGAAGTCTTTCGTCCAGGGGAGAGATGGTTGGGCGGCGCTCTCCCGCCTACGCGAACTGGGTTCGGCGGAGCAATCCATGCGCCTGCCTGACCCGGCGGGTTCGATCGTCGTCGATCATGTTCTCTACCAGGCCGACGCCGACGGACCGAAGATCCTAGACGATATCTCGTTGCGCCTTCGTCCAGGAGAGGTGCTTTGTCTCGTTGGCCGATCGGGAAGCGGAAAGACGACTCTGAGCCGCCTGATCGTCGGAGCGTTGGAACCGACAGGCGGCGAAGTCAGGATTGACGAGCGAAATGTCCTGGGATGGAATCGCGACGATCTCGGACGCAACATCGGATACCTGCCGCAATGCGTCGGGTTACTGCCGGGAACCATCAAAGACAACGTCCAACGGTTCGGCACCGATGATCCAGAAGGCGTCATTGCGGCCGCCCGTGCGGCCGGCGTCGATCAGATGATCAGGCGTCTCGAGAAGGGCTACGAGACGGAAGTTCGTGTGGATGATCCGTATTCGCTCAGCGGCGGCCAGTTGCAGCGGATCGGCCTCGCTCGCGCGCTGTATGGAGAGCCGTCGATCGTCGTTCTCGACGAGCCCAACTCGAACCTGGATTTAGAGGGCGAACAGGCTCTTTCCAAGGCCGTTCGGGCGGCGGCAGACCGGGGTGCGGCCGTCATGGTCATCAGTCATCGCCCGGCGCTCCTGCAAATTGCAGACCGCGTCGCGATCCTCGCTGAAGGCAGGATTGTGGCAGAGGGACCGCGTGAAGAGATCTTGACTCATGAGCGGCGTAACGAAGCGACTGACAAAGCGAGGATCGTACCGAGCAACGACGACGCCCGGGAGGCCCGTTATGTTCAGTAGTCGACAACATACTCGGCTCCGGGAAGAACGGCGTTTGCTGCGGCACTCGATCAGCGGACCCGTGGTGCTTGCGGCCGTTATCGTGATCGCTTTCCTGGGCATCGGTGGCGCCTGGTCCGCGTTGGTGCCGCTCGGCAGTGCGGCGCTTGCCACCGGCCAGATAAGTCCCGAGGGCCATCGCAAGACGGTGCAGCATCTTGAGGGAGGAATCATCCGCGATATCAGGGTCCAAGACGGCGATCGCGTCGCGGCAGGCGATGTGCTGTTGGTCCTTGAGGACACCCAGGCCCTTGCCACGTACCGCGTTCAAGAGGCCCGCTTCGGATCGCTGATGGCTATCGAGGCCCGGCTCGTGGCCGAGGAGGCGGGCCGAGCGTCGCCGGACTGGTCAGCTGTACCCAATGTCGCCGGTGCACCGGCAATGATCGAAGACCAGAGGGCGATCTTCGATGCCCGAACGGAGAGCGATGCCGCGGAGCGCAATATCCTGAACAAGCGAATTGATCAATTGGGAGAAGAGATCAACGGCCTGAAGGCACAGAACCGGAGTTATGATCAACAACTCGCGTTGATCGAGGACGAGATCGGCATGATGAACGATCTGTTGGACAAGGGATTGGCGCGCAAACCGCGTCTACTGGAACTGAGACGCAACAAGGCGGAGATCGCCGGTCGATTGGCCTCCAGCCGGGCGGCGATTGCCCGTGCGCGACAGAGCATCGGTGAGACTGAACTACAGATTTTCGGTCTCAGCACGAAGCGCCGCGACGAGGCCGAGACCCAACTCGGTGAAGTTCGCAGCCAAATCGCGGATCTCGAGCAACGGATGACGAGTTCTCGCGATGTCCTTGCGCGCACGGTCATCACGGCACCCAACGACGGTACAATCATCGATCTTCGGCTGACGACGCGTGGCGCTGTGGTCCGTCCGGGTGAGCCGATCCTCGATATTGTGCCGGAAACGGATCGTCTGTTGGTCGACGCTCGTGTCAGTCCGACGGACATTGACGCGATCAAGGAAGGGTTCGAGGCGCATGTGACGCTCAGTGCATTTCCACAGCGAAATCTTCCTCGCCTCAAGGGTATAGTCGAGCATCTGTCTGCCGACAAACTACAGGATCCAGGAAGCGGCGAGGATTACTACCTGGCTCGCATCGAGATTGACCGAGAACAACTCGCCACGTTGGATATTGCCGACGATCTCGTGCCCGGCATGCCGGCCGACACCATGATCTTTACCGGTACCAGAACGTTCTTCAGCTATCTGATCGATCCGTTGATCGAGAGTATCGACCGCAGCTTCCGCGAAAGCTGAGATCACCGCGTTCTATGTCTGAATCGAGCGCCCCGATTACCCGTCCCATCTCCGATTTTGCGGTAACGTCCTGGTCAAAAAAATTGTGACACAAGTCACAGCAACCCAGGCCTGGCCATGCGTATATCATAGTGTCCGGCCCGCTAACCAATTGAGACGAACCAGAATGAACTCGAGCCCCATAGACCTCATACATCTCATCGAGCGCTTGCATCGATTGTCACTCGATGTTGTCCGCATGGAGCTCAAGAAAAAGGGAATCCGCGACCTGAGCGGCGTGCAGGCGATGATCCTTGCCCATATCAATGAAAAGGAAATCGTCGTCCGTGATCTCGTAGAGCGGGGTTACTACCAGGGTTCGAACGTTTCCTACAACGTGCGTAAACTGACCGAACTCGGCTACCTTGAACAACGCCGCGCCGAACACGATAAGCGTTCCGTCATTATTCGACTCACCGACAAGGCGCTTGGCGTCGCCGAGCATATCCGGTCGTTCGATGCCGACTTCCTGCGCGAGGTTGACGGAGATTCGGACGCTGCCGATGGTTTACACGGGATCTGCGCCTATCTGCGTAATCTCGAGCAAACCTGGTCGGACTATCTCAAGTACAGCAACACCTGAGACCTAGGTGTATCAAAGAGGCATCGAAGAGGTTCATTCTTCTTGGGGTCTTCAACCGACCCGTGACGCAACGAGACGTCGGCCTTACATGTGCAGTTGAGCGGAATCCGTTAAAGGTGAAGGGAGATCGGGCTGCCCGGATCTCGGCTCAGAGGCCGACGCCGACAGGGACGTCAGTTGCATGGAGACTGACTTTCCGAACCATTTCACGACGGGTACTGACCTGCAGCAGATTAAAACCCTAGGAAACCAATTTCTGAACGGTCGGTGTCACATCAAACACCTCCGGCTCGAAGTGCGGGATCGCGTCGATGAGCGTCTTCGTATAGTCATCTTTCGGATTGCGCAGCACCTCGTCGGCGCTGCCGGTCTCGACGATCCGCCCGCGGTTCATGACGATGACCCGTTCGCAGAGAAGCCTTACCACGTTGAGATCGTGCGAGACGAAGATGTAGCTCATGCCGAGTTCACGCTTCAGGCGGTCGAGCAATTGCAAAACCACAGCCTGCACCGAAACGTCGAGTGCCGAGGTCGGCTCGTCGAGTATCAGCAGCAGCGGATCGACGGAAATGGCCCGCGCGATCCCGACGCGGGCCTTCTGACCGCCTGAGAGCTGATGCGGGAAGCGGCTCAGCAGCTCGCGCGGCAATCCGACCATGTCAGCGAGGTCTTCCACCTTTTTACGAATATCGTCACCGCGGCGTATGCCCATCAGGCGGCGGAGCGGCAGTGCGATGGTTTCAAGGGTTGTGTGTCTGGGGTTCAGGCTGTTGGTGGGGTCCTGAAAAACCATCTGGATCTTGCGCCGTTGCGGCAGATGCGCAAAGCGGCGTGCCGAATAGGTGGTGATGTTATCGCCATCAAAGATGACATCACCCGACGTCGCGTCCATGAGCCGGGTGATGATGCTCGACGTTGTCGATTTGCCGCAGCCCGACTCACCGACCAGGCCCAGGCTTTCTCCGCGGTTCAAAACGAACGAGATGCCGTCAACCGCACGGAAGACGTCCCCGCCGGGTTGCCCGCCCTTGAGCCTGGCAAGCCAGGCGCTTCTGCTTTCTCGGCGCGGGAATTCTTTACACAGATCGATGACCTCGAGCAGCTTGCCGGACGGTTTCTCACTTTCCGTTTGATTGCTGGTCACGGCCGACACCGGAATGATCTCGGCGCTCAGCATCTCGTCGGGTACCGCCGTCAGATCTTCGAGCTTCGATTGCGGCCCCGGCGAGGCTGCGATCAATTTGCGGGTATAGGGGTGGTGGGGATTGGTGAACAGTTCACCGACCGGCGCCGATTCAACTACTCTTCCCTGCTGCATGACGACGATGCGGTCGCAATAGGCGGCGGCTATGCCGAGATCGTGGGTGATCAGGATCACCGCCATATTGCGCTCGCGGGTGAGGTCGCGGATCAGATCCATAGTCGCCTTCTGCGTGGTGACGTCGAGACCGGTCGTCGGTTCGTCGGCGATCAGCAGGCGCGGATCGCAGGCCAGCGCCATGGCGATCATCGCGCGCTGGCACATCCCGCCGGAAAGCTCGAAGGGATAACTCCAATACCGGTGCTCGGGCTCGACAATCTTGACCTTGTCGAGCATCTCGATGGCCATCGCCCTTGCCGTCTGGTGGGTGGCCAGGCCATGGCGCAGCAGGACGTCTTCGATCTGCTTGCCAACCGGGCGGATTGGATTGAGTGCTGCTCGCGGGTTCTGGAAGATCATCGAGATTTCGCGACCGCGCAGTTCTCTTAGGTCCCTCTCCTTGGCGCCGGTCAAAGGCATTCCTTCGAAGGCCGCGCACCGGGCTGCCGGCGGCATCGAGTAGTCCGATCACAGTAAACGCCGTTACCGATTTTCCCGATCCGCTCTCGCCGACGATGCCGACGACCTCGCCCTTGTCCATCGTGAACGAAACATCGTCGATCGCACGAACGGTGCCGTGGCGGGTGCGGAACTCGACCGACAGGCGATCAACGGAGAGGAAGGGAACGCGTTCCATGGTGCCTCTCCTCAAGTACGCCGTTGCGGATCGACGAGATCGCGCAGGCCGTCGCCGATCAGGTTGAAACAGAAGACCGCCAACATCAGCGCCGCACCGGGGAAAATGGCCAGCCACCACTCGCCGGAAACAATGTAGTTGGCACCCTCCGCGACCATGATCCCCCACTCGGCGTCCGGCGGCCGAACACCGAGCCCGATGAACGAAAGCCCTGCGGCATTAAGGATTGCCCAACCCATGTTGAGTGACACCTGCACCATCATCGGCGGCAGGATGTTGGGGAAGACCTGGGTGGCCAGAATGCGCGCGTCCGTGCAACCGCAGAGGCGGGCCGCATAGACGTACCCGGCTTCCCGGCGAACACTGGTTTCGGCACGCGCGACGCGGGCATAGAACGGCAAGTTGATGATGGCGGTGGCGTAGATGATGTTCTCCACCGTATTGCCCATGGCGGCGACGATACCCATGGCCAGGACAAACAGCGGAAAGGCCATGATGGTGTCGGAGAGCCGACCGATGACGCGATCCGTCCATCCTCCCCAGAAGCCGGCGGAACAACCGAGCGCGCTGCCGATGACAAACGACAAGGCGACGGCGGAGATGGCGATGCCGAGATCGAGGCGGGTGGCGGCAATGACGCGGCTGAAGACATCGCGGCCAAGGTGATCAGTACCAAAGGGGTGCAACCAGTTCGGCGGTTGCAATGTGGCGGCTGCATTTGTGGCAAGTGGATCATAGGGCGTGATCCAAGGCCCGAACACGGCCAGGAAAACGATCAGGGAGAAAAGCGAGAAGGCGATGATGGTGAGCGGGTTCTCGCTCATCACGTAACAGAAATGGGTGAGGAATTGGGGCATTTCAGGTGCCTCAATCGTCCAGGCCGACCCGGGGATCGACCAGGGTCAGGAGCAGGTCGACCGACAGGTTGACGAAGATGAACAGCATGGCCATGGACCGGACGAAACCCTGCACGGCGGCATAGTCGGAGGCGACCAGGGCTTCGATGGCGAACGATCCGATGCCGGGCCAGGAGAACACCTTCTCGACCAGCACGTTAGCACCGAGCAGGAAGGAGAAAACCATGCCCAGTGTCGTCAGTACTGGGAGAGCGGCGTTGCGAAAGGCGTAAGTGCCGAGCACGGATCGGCGGGAGAGCCCGTTGGCTCGCGCTGTCCGCACGAAGTCACTCTTCAGAGCGCCGAGCATGGCAGCGCGGGTCATCCGCGCGATCGGCGCCAGGGCGAAGAGACCGAGAGTCAGGGCCGGCAGAACCAATTGCGCGACCGCGGCGCCCAAGGTTTCGGCGTCGCCGGCCAACAGGCTGTCGACGGTGTAGAAGCCGGTCACGTGCGGCGGCGATAGGTAGACGATATCAAGCCGTCCGAGCGGCGACGGCGCCCAGCCGAGCAGATAGTAGAAGATGTAGACCAAAAACAGGCCGGTAAAAAAAGTCGGCAGGGAAACGCCGGCGGTGACCAATAGACGGCAGAGGTGATCGATCCAGCTGTCCGGCCGGGTCGCCGCCAGAACCCCCAGGGGCACGGCGATCATCACGGCGAAGCCGAGACCGATCAATGTCAACTCCAGCGATGCCGGCAAGCGGGTGAGCAGTTCCTCCAACACCGGCCGGCCGGTACTCAAGGACATGCCGAGATCGTCCTTGAACAGATTGCCGACGTAGATGAAGAATTGCTCGAGCCAACTGCGGTCGAGGCCGAGGGCCTGGCGGACCTGCTCGATCGATTCCTGATCGGCCATGGCGCCGGCGAAATAGACCGCCGGATCGCCCGGCAACGCCCGCGTCAGAACGAAGGAAATGACGATCACGCCAAACACTGACGGCAGCGCTTGCGCCAGCCGCCGTCCGGTTTGGATGAGCTTGGTCCGCATCGGCATCCCGGCCTAGGTCTTGGAGATACTGCGGCAGTCCAACTGCCGATGGAACCAGGACGCGTAGCCCGTGACGTTCTTCTGCATCGCCGAGTCCAGGTAGGGCTGGTAGAGCGGAATGCGCGGAACGTCCTCGAAGGCGATGGCGATCATCCTTTTGACATTGTCGGCGTATTTCGGATCGTCCACAGCCATGTGCAGTGTCTCGTCGACCAACTTCTCCACTTCCGGGTTCTTGTAGTTGGACGAGTTGAACAGGTGGCCGTGCTTGTAGGCCCAGAAGAAGTAATAGTCCGGGTAGTTGAGCCAGCCGCCGAAGTTCTCGAGATGCATGGCCAGACGTTTCTCGACCAGAGCTGCGGTTCGCCAACTGGCCCCCGGGATCTTGTCGAGATTCGCCTTGATGCCGATCTTGGCAAGCGCTTCTTGGATCAGCAGCGCCGTCGGCTCCTGCCAGTCGGCCAGACCCAGGTTGAACGAAAGCGTCGTTTCGAAGCCGTCCTTGTATCCGGCCTCCGCCAGTAACGCCTTGGCCTTGTCGAAGTCGGTGTCATAGGGGAACGGCTGGGGCCACGAAATATCCGTGGGCGCAATGTCCTTGCCGCCGAACATGGCCCTTGCCGCGGCCGTAGGCTGCGGCGGAAAGGATTTCCTTGTAGGGAAGCGCATAGGCGATGGCCTGGCGGACCTTGACGTTGTCGAAGGGCTTATGCTTCAGGTTCAAGGCGAGGACATGCATGCAGTTGTCGATGGGCGCGCCGGAGACGGTGAGTTTGTCGGCCTCCATGAACTCCTTGGCGTCCTTGGCCGAGACGTTCATGTAGAGGTCGGCATCGCCGCGCTCGGTCAGGGCGCGGCGGGTTGCCGCCGACGGCACCTCGCGCACGATTACCCGCTGAACGCCGGGCTTCGGCCCCAACGCCCAGTCTTCGTTGCGCAGATAGACGAACTGCTGACCCGGATCCCAGCGGACCAGCTTATAGGCGCCGGAACCGGCCGGGTTCTTGTGCAGGTACTCGGTCGCCCACGGGTCGCCGTCCGTCGCCTTCGCTTTCGCCACCTTGGAGTTGATAATGAACGGTATCGGTACGGCGAGGTCCGGCAGGGTCAGTTTCGACGCCTTGGGAATGTCGATGCGGAAGGTCATGTCGTCGACGACCACGAACTGCTCCGGCTTGGTCATGGAGCCGGCCTTCATCTGCACGGCCGGGAAGCCGCCGAGGCTGACCGCGCGGTCGAAGGACCATTTGACGTCGTGCGCCGTTACGGGCGAACCGTCCCAGAATTTGGCCTTCGGGTTGATCTTGAAGGTCAGCGACTTGCCGTCATCCGATATGGTCCAGGATTCGGCGACTTCCGGTTCGATCTTGGTAGAGTCGTAAGCGAGCGAGCCGTCCTCGAGCTGCTTGACGCCGAAACGGACGAGGCGGTCATAGATGTTCACCGTCACCTGATAGCTCGGCCGGTTGGTGCCTTTTCGGTGCAGGTCGAGACTGTTGATGCCGTGGCCGGACACGACGACCAGGGTATCGTAGCGCCCGGCGGCTTCTGCCGGCAGGTAGCGTAGGAACGGGATTACGGAAGCGCCACTTGCGACGCCAATGGTTTTCAGGAAATCACGCCGTCGCATGATCGAACTCCTTCTCATGTTGGGGTGGGGGGGATAGGTGATTGACGTATGCGCGCCAGCCGCCGAAGGCGGTGATGTCTTCGGCATCGTTGATTGCGCTGGCCTCGCAGAGAAAGCCCTTGACGGGCTCACCATCCTCGAGACTCAACGTGCCGATGCCGAGCGGGGCCGGAACCCCGGAAACGAAGTCGCCGAACGCGGACTTCGGCAGAGCCCAGATTTCCAGTTCAATGGCTGCTCCCGATGCCGTTTTGATTAGTCCGGGCCGATGTGGCGGGCCGCCGGCGATTTTGTAGAGGCGGTAATCGTGGCGCAAAAGGACCACTTTGATGCCGTATCGTCGCAATACGCCGATAAAATCGATCGCAACAGTTACGACTATTACTTCGAGCACACTGCAAACGCTGTCGTCACCGCATTCGAGGGGTCGATCGACGATCTCGCTGGCGCTTCGGGGTTGGATCTGGGATGCGGCGTCGGAGACATTTCAGCAGCAATCCATCGACGGTGTAGAACCGTTACAGGTGCCGACATTTCGGACGGCATGATCTCGACGGCGAGAGAGACACACAACCAAGACGGCTTGGATTTCCAGACTTTTGACGGCGTTGCGCTGGACTGTCGAGACGGACAATTCGATTTCGCTGTCGCCGTGCACCTACTCCACCATTTGGTTACAGACGAATTGATCACAAAGACTCTTGCGGAACTAAGAAGAGTGACGAAACCGGGTGGCGTGATCTTGTTGGTCGATGTCAATGAGCGGAACCCGATGGCTCCGATCATCCAGCACTTGATGGTCAAGCGCGGGGTCGACACAGGAATGGAGCGGCTCGTCCCGCCGAAAAAGGTAATCGCAATATTGGAGTCTCTCGGGATCGAAGTCCTTATGTACCAGGGGTATTGCCTCATTCCCCACTTGTTTCCCTGGCTGAGAGCACTCGACCCCATTCTCACGAAAACCTTGCCAAATCGGATACTTGGCAAAGACTATCTGATCGCGGGGCGGGTTCTCGGATGAGACAGGACCGGGCAGTCGCCGGACGACAATCGAAAATAGCGAAAACGCTCTCCGTGGTCATTCCATGTTTTAACGAAGAGGCTACCCTGAGACGGGTAATCGAGACCGTTCTGGCCACGGACAGTGGCCTCTCCCTCGAGATTATTCTCGTTGACGACGGCTCGACCGACGGGTCGGTCGACATTGCGCGCGGCATCGCTGAACAGGAAGAGCGTGTGCGCCTGATCGAGCACGCGGAGAACGCTGGAAAGGGGGTGGCCCTGAAGACCGGTTTTACCGCCGCTACGGGTGATGTCGTTATCGTTCAGGATGCCGACTTGGAATATGACCCAGGCGAATACCCGAAACTGCTGAAACCGATCTTGGTTGGCGAGGCGGATGTCGTCTTCGGGTCCCGCTTCCGCGGTGGCGAGAGTGTTCGCCTTCTCTATTTTTGGCGCAGCATCGTCAACCGGTTCATCACGACGCTGTCGAACGCACTGACCAACGTCAACTTCTCCGATATTGAATGTTGCTACAAGGTATTCCGCCGCGAGATCCTCGAGCAGGTCGATCTCAAGGAAAAACGCTTTGGCGTGGAACCAGAGATTTGCGCCAAGATTTGCCGCCTGAAACCTCTTCCACGCATCTTCGAGGTCGGCATCGGCTATCACGGCCGAACCTACGCGGAGGGCAAAAAGATCGGCTGGAAGGACGGCGTGCGCGCCATCTATTGCATCATCCGCTACAATCTTTTTCCCTAACGTCGGCCGATCGGGTTGGCCGCGGCTGGGCCTCGCTCAGGCGGCCTCACGGATGGCGCCGAGGAAGCGCTCTTCGGCCATGCGATCGGCGATCGTTTCCGGTGTCGCCCCGTCCTTTTCGGCGCGAGCGAAAATCCGGATCAGCGTCTCCTCGATGCCGGCGACCCGTTCGAGGATGGCTTCCGAATTGTAATCGGGCCCCTCGGCGGCGACGTCGATAAGACCGCCGGCGTTGATGACGTAATCCGGCGCATAGAGGATGCCGCGTTCGGCCAGTTCGATACCATGGCGGGGTTCGGCCAGTTGGTTGTTGGCGGAACCGGCGACGATCACGGCTTGGATCTCCTCCAAAGTTCGGTCGTTGATGGCGGCACCGAGGGCGTAGGGTGCGAAGACATCGGCCTCGACGCGGTGGATATCGTCGGTTGCGACGGCAGTGGCACCATAGGATTCCTGGGCGGCGCGCACCCGGTCCGGATCGATGTCGGCGACGATCAGCTTGGTGCCGGCGCCCGCGAGGTATCGGCAAAGCGTGGAGCCGACGCTGCCCATGCCCTGAACGGCGACGGTGCGGCCGGCGAGGTCCGGCTCTCCGAAACGGTGGCGCATGGCGGCGACGATACCGCGGAAGACGCCGAAGGCGGTGGCCGGCGAGGGGTTGCCGCTGCCGTTGGAGACGCCGTGGGCATAGGGCGTTTCGGTCCTCAAGACATCCATGTCGCCAACGGTCATGCCGACGTCCTCGGCCGTTTGGTAGCGGCCGGCAAACGTCTGGACGAAGCGACCCATGGCCCTGAGCAGGGCTTCCGTCTTTTCGCTATGCGGATCGCCGATGATCACGGCCTTGCCGCCACCGTAGTCGAGGCCGGCCAAGGCGGCCTTGTAGGTCATGCCCTTGGACAGACGCAGCACGTCGGTGACGGCCTCGTCTTCGTTCTGGTAGGGCCACATTCGGCACCCGCCGAACGCCGGACCCAAGTTGGTGTTGTGGATTCCGACGATGGCCTTCAGGCCGCTCGCCGGGTCGTTGTGGAAGACCACCGCCTCATGGTCGTCGAAATCGTTCGAGGAAAAAACGGACATGTTGGTGCTCCCAGACCTTCGAGTCTCTATCGACCCTCCCTCGCGTCCGGGCGGTGCCGGATCCGCTCCTGTATTTACCTATAATGATACCATGATTACCTGTTAATTCCGAGTGAATCACAAAGAAAACAGTTAAATTTCAGCACCTTAGAAGTTATCCGACATTTCCTGTCGGCTAATTGATGCAAGCGGTCAGATTGTTTCGTCATCGGGCCGCGGCGACCTCGGGAAATCGTATCGCAGTTTCCAGCTCCGCTCAGGCGTCGAGGGTCTGGCCGTGGTCGCGGACGAAGTCCTCGATCAGCTGCTGAGCCGGCCGGGCGGCGGTGCCGGCGATGCCGGCCCGGAGATGGATGATGACCAGCGTCAGTGCGCTCAGTTCACGCTGGTCGCCGCGCCGGCGCGCTTCCCGGTGCAGCCGCCTATAGTCGTGGTGGGCGCGCTGCAGGTCGACGGTAGCGGTGCCGTAGCGGGTGCGTGCCTCCGCCAGGTACCCGGCGATCCGTTCGGCGATCTGGTTGCAGCCCTTTTCCGAGAAGATCTGATGGGTCTGCTCGACGATGACCCGCGCGTCCTCGTTGAGGCGGCGCGCCTCGCGCTCCGTTTTGTCACCGAAAAGCCAATCCAGCATGCCGCCTCTCCACCACCGAGGGGCAATCATACTGCCTTCGCCGCGGCGGCCAAGGCTTGACCTGTGTTCAGGCGGCGCCGTTGCCGAGGAGCAGGGTCTTCAAGGCGCCGGGCGTCCCCAACAGGTCGGCCAGTTTATCCAGGCATTCGTCGACCGCCTGGGCCAGGGCCCCGGGCCCGCCGAGCCGTGCCATCACGTCCGGCGGCAGGAACTTGATCATCAGGGCCGCCGTCCCCGGCGGCAGGCCGGCAAAGTGAACGGTGATGATGCCGTAATCGCGGAGCAGCAGCATGGCGAGGCCGGCCGTCGCCTCTATGGGAACGCAGGGCGCGCGGTCCAGTCCGGCCCGTTCCATGGCGATCTCGAGGACATCGTCGCCCATCAATTGGACGATGACCGGCGTTTCGGTCACGCGGTTGCCTCCGAGCGCCTTCTTCAGGGCCGCACCGGCTTCCTTGGTGACGGCGACGCGCTCGCGGACCTTGTCCGGGCTGTAGTCGCGAAGGCTCTGGGCGACGGCGGAATAGAGCATCTGGCGCGCCTCGACGCCCATCTCGTAGGCGCGCGCGCGGATCTGTTTGACCAACTCCTTGTCGCCGCCGAGCAACCCTAAGCGCGGGCCGGTGGTGCCGTACTTGTCGAGGCCGGTGGCACCGACATCGACGCCGAGCTCCAAAAGCCTCGGCTGGCTGAAACAGGCGGGTCCGACACGGGCGCCGCCGGCGTCGTCGACGATTGTCTTGGCGCCCAGGTCTCTGGCCGTGGTCACGATCTCCTTGAGGTCGTCCTCGCTCAGGATCTCGTAACTGACCGAGAGCCGGGTCAGGAACACGGTGTCGACGCCGCCGTTGGCCTTCGCCTTGTCGACGGCATGCCGGAAGGCGCCGAGGCCGGTGACGTCGGTGAGTTCCTCGCCGGCATGGGCCACGGCCCGACGCACGGCCGGATGGGAATAGCGCGGCGATACGCCGATGACGGTGCCACCTTCCTCGATCATCACGTCGGCGGCCGTCAACAGAGCCGCCGTCAGGCGGTTGAAGACGAAGACGTCGTGGCGGGCCGAGTCGCCACCCAGGTGGTCCAAGCCCCGTTCCGTGACTTCTTCCGTGAACAGCGCCGAGGCGATCTCGTCGTCCATGATCGAGAGATCGACCTCATCGAGCTGCAGGTTACGCTCGAGGCCGCTCAACAGGTAGACGGCGTCGGAACCCAATTGGTCCCGGCGCCGGCGGATATGGCCCCAGGCCACTTTCAGCTTGGCGTTGTCGTCGGCCGTGGTCGGCAGGATGGCGCCCCGGGCATAGGGCAGGCCCTCGGCGAAGGCATTCCCGAATCTGTCTACAGACATGAGAAAAATTCCTCAGCTTCTCAATGTGAAAACGCCGCGTATAAAGCAATTTTCCCTTTACGCCTTCCTTGTTATCGAAGCAAACGCCTTTGTTATCGAAGCAAACGCCTTTATTTCATTCATCGAGTGAAATATTTTCATCTTTACGGCCCCGCGCCATGCAGGAAGTTTGACCATGAGTTTTCGCCTTCCGCCCCTGAACGCCCTTCGCGGTTTCGAAGCGGCCGCCCGTCTCGGCAGTTTCAAGGCAGCGGCCGACGAACTGCATGTCACCGCGTCGGCCATCAGCCACCAGGTCAAGAATCTGGAAGATCACCTCGGCATGGCCCTGTTCCGGCGCGACGGACGCGGCCTGACCCTGACCGGCGCCGGCGATGCCTACCGTCACCGCATCCACGAGGCGTTGGCCCGCCTCGCACAGGCCACGGCCGACATCCGTCAGGGCTCGGCCACGGTCACGCTCGGTATCGTCGCCACCCCCAGTTTCGCCGGGCGCTGGCTGATGCCGAGGCTTGAGGGCTTCCTGCAGGAACACCCGGATCTTCGGGTCCGGGTCGAGGCGACGGAGGCCCGGCGCACGCTTGGTGATGCGGATGTCGGCATCCTCTACGGCGCGCCCGCCGATCCGACTCTCGACGCCGAAGCCATCGTCACCGAGCGGGTACTGCCCCTATGCGCGCCGTCGCTGCTCGCCGGGCCGGCGACCCTGAAAACACCGGCGGACCTCGCCGGGCATGTTCTCATCCATGCCCGCAATCGCCTGCAATGGCCGGCCTGGCTGGCGGCCCGGGGGCTTGCCGACCTGGGCGTGCGCCGCGAGATGTGGGTCGACCGTTCGAGCGCCGCCATCGACGCCGCCGTCAAGGGCCTGGGCGTCATCCTGGAGAGCGATTTCCTGGCTGCGGACGATCTGGCCGAGGGCAATCTGGTGCCGGCCCTCGGCCGTATCGAGGACGCGGTTCCGGAGGATGCCTATTTCCTGGTTTCCCGCGAACCCTCATCGGCGGAAGGGCCGATCGGTGACTTCTGCCAATGGCTCAAGCGCGAACTCGCCGGCGAACGCACCCTTTCCTGACGCGCGGGCATTCGCCGCACGCGCCGCGCCTTGGCTTGATGCCGCCCGTCCGATACGGTTCGAGTCAATTGCCGATAGGCGAATGAAAACGGGGGAGGACCCATGCCCATTCAACGCCACCGCGTCGATTTCGAGAGCCTGCCGGCGGAGACCATGGACGCCTGGCGGGCCGTGGCACCGGCCATCGCCGGCGACTGCATGAACCGCTCCAACGTCATGACGGCGCCCATCAAGCCGCTGGCGCCAGGCACGGTGCTGGTCGGCCAGGCCCGCACGGTGACCGCGATGGTCGGCGACAACTCGGCCCTGCACGTGGCCATCGGGCTTTTACGTCCCGGCGAGGTGCTGGTCGCCGACGCCGGCGGTTACGCCGATACCGCCGTCTGGGGCGGCATCATGACCCGCGCGGCCCAGGAGCGCGCCATCGCCGGCATCGTCGTCGACGGTGCCGTCCGCGACGCCGCCGAGATCCGCGAGTTGGGTTTCCCGTGCTTCGCCAGCGCCGTCGTCCCGGCCGGACCCCACAAGGGTTTCGGCGGCATCATCGACGGTGTCATATCCTGCGCCGGCTGTCCGGTACGGCCCGGCGATATCGTCCTCGGCGACGACGACGGCGTCGCCGTGGTGCCGCTCGAACGCCAGGCGGAAATCCTCGCCGCGTCCCTCGACAAGATCGCCGCCGAGAAGGCGATCAATGCGGAGACCAAGGAGGGCAAGCTGCCCGGTGACCGCATGGGGCTGGCGGAGGCGATGTGGATCGACTGAACCAACTAGAGCATGGTCATTTGTGAGTGACTGGAGGACTTATCCGAAGGGGCCGTTCTCAAGTAATCCCAATTCGAACAGGATTTGCCAGACGGCGGCACCGGCCTCAGACCAGATCGAATTCGAGGGTCCAGGGTTCCTCACCCGCCGCGTCGCGCCACTCCCAGACATGCGGGTGGTTCCAGACGGCCTCGACGTATTCCCCCCTGGCACTGGGCGGCAGGTTGACGCCGTAGGTGACGAAGAGGCCGACCACCGGGGCGTACATGGCGTCCGCCATGGAGAAACGGCCGAACAGGTAGGGGCCGCCGTCGCCGAAGCGGACCCGGCAATCGGACCAAAGATCGCAGATGCGCTTGATATCGTCGACGACGCCCTCGCCGAAACCCTTGCCCAGGTGTTTGGAACGCAGGTCCATGGGCATGTGGTTTCTGAGCGCCGGGAAACCCGAATGCATCTCGGCCGAGACCGAACGGGCCAGCGCCCGGGCCTCGGCGTCCTCGGGCCACAGGCCCTTGCCGGGGAAGCGTTCGGCGAGATATTCGAAGATGGCCAGGGAATCCCAGATGACCCGGTCGCCATGCTTGAGGATCGGCACCTTGCCGGCCGGCGAATGGGCGAGAATCTGCGCTTTGGTGTCGGGATGGCGGAGCGGGATGACGATCTCTTCGAAGTCGGCACCGGCCTGCCTGAGGACCAGCCACGGCCGCATCGACTATGAGGAATAGTTCTTGTTGCCGATGACCAGGGTGTATTCGCTCATGAAACGCTCTATCTCTTGCAAGTGGGCGTCCGTGATGCTGCCTTAGCGGGCTTTTCATGGCAAGGCGGGAAACGCCGGAAGACAACGGAAGGGAAGAGGCATGAGCGACAGTCTGATCGACGGGCCGGAAAACGACGCAACGCCGGTAACCGTCCTTCAAGTGGAAGCCATGGAGGCCTGGCTCGGGGAGAGGCCGGAAACCGAGCGTGCGTGGCTGGAGAAAACCGGGTTCAAGACGAAGGCCGGGAAATCGGCTTGGCTGCCGGCGGCTGACGGAAGCGGAGATCGGGTTCTGTTCTGTCCGCCGGAAGCGCCCAGTCTCTGGGACTGGGCGGCCCTGCCCGGCTCCGTGCCGCCGGGCGACTATGTTCTCGATGGTGAACTCGGCGAACCGGACGCCGCCGACGCGCGCCGACGTGCTGCGGGCCATCCGCTTCACGGCCCTGGTCCGCGACCTCGTCAACACCCCGGCCAACGACCTGGGGCCGGGCGAACTGGCCCAAGCGGCGGAGGATTTGGCCCGGGAGTTCGGCGCCGAATGCCGGATCGTCGTCGGCGACGACCTCCTCGCCGAGGGCTACCCGGCAGTCCATGCCGTGGGCCGGGCCCATGACCGGGAACCACGATACATCGACGTCAAATGGGGCCTCGATGCGGCGCCGAAACTGACGATTATCGGCAAGGGCGTCACCTTCGATACCGGTGGCCTCGACCTGAAACCGGCCTCGACCTGCGGCTCCGGCTTTTGATCCCGGCCGTCGAGAACAGTGTTTCGGCGAATGCCTTTCGGCCCGGCGACGTCGTCGCCACCCGCAAGGGGCTCACCATCGAGATCGGCAACACCGACGCGGAGGGCCGTGTGATCCTCGCCGATGCGCTTGCGGAAGCGGCTGCCGAGGAGCCCGACCTGGTCATCGATTTCGCGACCCTGACCGGTGCCGCCCGGGTGGCCCTCGGCACCGAACTGCCGGCGCTCTTTTGCAACGACGACGAAACGGCCGGCGCGCTCCTTGCCGCCGCCGGCGACGTCGACGACCCCTTGTGGCGGATGCCGCTGTGGCAAGGCTATACCAAGGAGATCGAGGGCAAGATCGCCGACCTCAACAACGCACCAAGCGGTCGTTTCGGCGGCGCAATCACAGCGGCCCTGTTCCTTGAGCGATTCGCCGAAGGCATCGAGCGCTGGGCCCACATTGACCTCATGGCCTGGATGACATCGGCCAAACCTGGGCGGCCCGCCGGTGGTGAGGCCATGGGCCTTCGCGCCGCGTTCGAAATGATCAGGCGGCGATATGGTTAGAGGATGCCGGGTGTGGCGGAATAAACAAAAGGGTATTGCGCGGCTCCGGCGAATTGGCTAAAAGTTCCGTAATCGAAACGAAAAGGCGGAAAGCCTTTGGCCGAGGAGGCTCGCACGATGGGGATTGAATTCGACGAACTGACCGCGCTCGACATTTGGCGCCGGGCAATCATCGAAAGCGTGCGCCTCGATGCGCCAGATCTATCGGCCCGCCAGATGGCCCTGTTGCTGACGGTCTACCTGACGCCGCCACCGCATACGGTGCGCGGTCTGGCCGCCACCCTGAACGTGTCGAAACCGGCAATCACGCGGGCTGTCAACCGGTTGAGCGAATTGCAAATGGTGCGTCGCAAGCCCGACGAAACCGACCGGCGCAGCGTGCTCATCCAAAGAACCGTGCGCGGCTCCGTCTTCTTGAGAGAGTTCGGCGAACTGATCGTCAACGCCGCCAAAACGGAACCGGGCGGGGAATCCTCAGTATTGCCGCCGCGCTACTAAGGCGTCGGAAAAAGATCAAGCGTCCTGAAGGCCCTGGTGGGCCGGGGTACGAAACCGTTTCAGGTAGGTCGGCAAAACGGCTTCCGCAGCGGTCGCCTGGATGCCGAGGTCGGCAAGCCCGGGGTTCTCGCCGCTGAACACGTTGTCTGTTTTCAGAAGCGCCACCTGGTCGCGGGTGAGCAGCGGTTTCGGCAGCAGTTCCAGGAACAGGGCCTGGAACTCGGCCATGGCGAACGGAATCGGTACCAGGAGACGCTTGCGCTCGGTGACTTTCAGCAGCAGGTCCAGGAGCGCCTTGAAGCTGTAGACGGTCGGCCCGACCAACTCATAGCAGCGGCCCTCGGCATCATCACGCGCAAGCGCCGCCATGATGGCATCCGCCACATCTCCGACATACACCGGCTGGAACTTGGTGCCGCCGTCTCCGTAGAAGTCGATGTCGAGCCCTTCATCGCCATAGCTAACCTTGGGCAAGGTCGGGCAGCCGTAGACGGGCAGCACTGGTGTCAGGCGGGTCATGCCGGCGAACATGTTGAAGAAGTTGTCTTCGGGACCGAAGACGACGCTGGGGCGGAGCACGGTGGCTTTGGGAAAGGCGGCCATCACCGCGGCTTCGCCGGCCGCCTTGGTGCGCGCGTACTGGGCTTCCGAATTCTTGTCGGCGCCAAGCGCGGAAACATGAACCATCTTCGAGGCACCGGCCGCCTCGGCGGCAGCGGCAATGGTTCCCGCCGCCTCGGCATGGATCGCATCGAACCGGTTGCGGCCGGACTCGTAGAGGATGCCGACTGAATTGATCACCGCGTCCGAACCGGCGACCGCGCCGGCGACCTGGCGTGGATCAGTAATATCCGTTTGCAGCGGCACGACCTGGCCGATCTCGCCACAGGGTTTCAGCAGGGCCGCCTTTTCGATATCGCGAGCGGCAATCTGGACCTGCCAGCCACCTGCTGCGAGGCGGCGGACCAAGTGGCGGCCGAGAAACCCGGACCCACCGAAAACGGTTGCCTTACCTGCCATGATCACTCCTCCGTTGCGCGACCCGCTTTGTCGGCGGTTCGCCTACCCATTACATGCCGGGGCGGGGCCCGTCAATCAAGCATTCCCGATGAAGTTCCCCGGTTGTATTCCCTGGTCCACAAATCGTATTGACAAGGTCGCCCGCGCGCAATAATCACTGGAACTCCGGCGGATATGCCGGACACGAAGCGATTCCTGTGCCCAGGTGGCGGAATTGGTAGACGCGCTGGCTTCAGGTGCCAGTGGCCGCAAGGTCGTGGAAGTTCGAGTCTTCTCCTGGGCACCATCAATTTTCGGCGGATTCGCTGGCGGACATTTGTGTGGGGGATCCTTTGACGAGACCGGCGAGGTCGAAACCCGAAGCGGTCGAGGTCCATGTGGGCGACCTCCCCGACGGCGTCTCTTTCGACGGCATGGTCGCTGTCGATACCGAGACCCAGGGGTTGAACCCGCAACGCGACCGCCTTTGCGTCGTCCAGCTATCGGCCGGCGACGGTATCTGCCACCTCGTCCATTTTCCGCAACCGACCTTCGACGCGCCGAACCTGAAGGCGGTGTTCGAGGATCCGGGCCTGACCAAGATTTTCCACTTCGCGCGTTTCGATGTGGTCATCCTCAAGCGCTATCTTGGCGTCGAGGTGTCACCGGTCTATTGCACGAAGATCGCGTCCAAACTGGCGCGAACCTATACGGACAAACATGGCCTGAAAGACGTTTCCAAAGAACTGCTCGGTCTCGACATTTCGAAAGCCCAGCAGTCATCCGACTGGGCGGCCGCCACCCTCAGCCCCGAGCAGATCGCCTATGCGGCGGCTGACGTGCTCAACCTGCACGCCATTCAAGAGCATCTCGACGGTATGCTGAGGCGTGAAGGGCGGTCCGAATTGGCCGAGGCCTGTTTCCGCTTTCTCTCTACGCGCGGCACCCTCGATATACTGGGTTGGGGTGACATGGACATTTTCTCGCACTGACAAAATCGTCGGTAAATATCGGGTTTTATTGACCTTTTCCGCCTGCGCGCGCATACTCGGAGCGCGGGTTCCGGCTTCGGGCTGGACCTGAATGGGCAACTGCAACCGGAATTGCGACCGAGACGGGTTAGAGCTTCGATGAACCGCCGTCGCCGGCGGGCGGTTTCCGTTTTTTTCTGAGGATTTCTCACGACCATGGTTTCATACACCGCCACGTCTACGGCACAACAGACATCACCCTCCGAACACGATGACCTCGACTCGGCGCGTCGGGTCCTCGGCGTCGAGGCCGCAGCACTGAACGCCTTGGCGGCGTCGCTGGGTGACGGTTTTTCGAACGCGCTTGCCATCTTTTCCTCGGTCAAGGGGCGTGTCGTCGTCACCGGCATGGGCAAGAGCGGTCATATCGCCAGGAAAATCGCAGCGACGCTGGCGTCCACGGGGACGGCGTCGTTCTATGTCCACCCGGGTGAGGCATCGCACGGCGACCTTGGTATGATCGTCGAGGACGACGCGGTGCTGGCGCTGTCCAATTCCGGAGAAACCACCGAACTGGCTGATCTGGTGGCGCACTGCAAACGCTTCGCCATACCCCTGGTCGCCATGACCTCGAAGACCGACAGTGCCCTCGATCAGGCCGCCGACGTGTCGCTGGTGCTGCCGGACAGCCCCGAGGCCTGCCCCTTGGGTTTGGCGCCGACGACCTCGACGACCGTGATGCTGGCGCTCGGCGACGCCATCGCGGTCACCCTTCTCGAACGCCAGGGGTTCTCACATGCCGATTTCAAGGCGCTGCATCCAGGGGGCAAGTTGGGCCAACGCCTGCTCAAGGTCTCGGACTTGATGCACACCGGCGACGAGATTCCGACGACGACGGGCGACATGGAAATGTCCGCCGCACTGGTCGTCATGACGGCGAAGCGCTTCGGTTGTGTCGGTGTGGTCGATGATGACAGGCGGCTCGAAGGTGTGATTACCGACGGTGACCTGCGCCGCCACATGAGTACGGATTTCCTGACCCAGACAGCGGCCGAGGTGATGACCCGCAACGCCAAGACCATCGGTCCGGATGCCTTGGCCGGAGAGGCGGTCCAGGTCATGAACGCGCTGTCGATCACCAATTTGTTCGTCGTCGCCGACGGGTTCCCCGTCGGTATCCTGCATGTCCACGATTGTCTGAGGGCCGGGGTGGCCTGATCCGGGGTGGTGCCATGGCAGCGACGACAACCGATATTCCGGCCATGGCGGCGATGAAAGGCCCCTCCGTCACGGATAAGCGCGGCCGCCGGTCGCTGGCGCCCCGGCGTTTCACCCAGGGCTACAGCCGTTTCGTTCACATCGTCAAATTCCTGCTGCCCGTCGGTGCCGTTGTCCTGTTGGCGCTGGTCGCCCTGTGGCCGCAGTTCGCCCCTGACGATCTCCGTTTCCGCATCGGATTCGCCGCTATCAAGGCGGGCCTATCCGGCGATCCGAGCATGGTCAATCCCCGATACGTCGGCACCGACCAGGAGGAACAGCCCTATGCGGTGACGGCCGAACTGGCGCGCAGCCTGTCGGAAGGTACGGCCAAGGTCGAGCTCGACATGCCGAAGGCGGACATAACGCTGGACGACGGCACCTGGCTCGTGTTGACGGCGGAAACTGGAGTCTTCGCGCGGGCCGAGAAAACGCTGGACCTGCAGGGCGCCGTCAATCTGTACCACGATTCCGGTTACGAGTTCCGGACTGAAAGCGCCGCCATCGACCTGGCCAAAGGCTCCGCCGTCGGCAACGTGCCCGTCGCCGGACAAGGCCCGTTCGGCAATCTCGAAGCGCAGGGCTTCCGGCTCGTCGACAAGGGCAAGACCATTTATTTTACCGGCAAATCGAAGCTCACCCTGTTCTCCGGCGGCAAGAAGGCCACTCAATGAAATCGCTTCTTAGGATGATTGCCTCCGGTCTGCTGGCGGTCTTGCTTGGCACCGGCCTCGGTGGCGCGGTCGCCGCGCAGAGCCTCAATTTCGCGTCGGGCGACAGCCCGGTCGAGATTTTTGCCGACAACGGTATAGAGTGGCGGCAGGAACAGCTGGTTTTCGTGGCCCGCGGCAACGCCAAGGCGGTACGCGGCCAAGTGACCGTACTGGCCGACGAACTCAGGGCCTATTACCGCAAGCGCGAGGATGAATCGACCGAGATCTGGCGCCTCGACGCGATCGGCAGCGTGCGCATCAAATCGCCTGAGGGAACGGCCTACGGTGGCCAGGCCGTCTATGACGTCGACAACGCCGTGTTGACGATGACCGGAAAGGGCCTGCGCCTCGTCGCCGGTCAGGACAAGCTGACGGCCAGCGATCAGCTCGAATATTGGGAACGCAAGCAGATGGCGGTCGCCCGCGGCGACGCCTTCGCGGTACGGGCCGGAAAACGGCTCCGGGCCGACGTACTGGCCGCCTACATGCGCAAGAACAAGACCGGTGCGACGGCGATTTACCGTGTCGATGCTTTCGACCGGGTCAAGATCGTCACCGAAAAGGACACGGCGACGTCAAACCGCGGGGTCTACAACGTAGAAAGCGGTATCGCCACCCTGACCGGATCGGTTAGAATCATCCGCGACAAAAACGTGTTGAGCGGCTGTAGCGCCGAAGTCAATTTGAACACCGGGATCAGCCGGTTGCACGCATGCGCTTCCGGCGGCACCCGAGTCAAGGGCGTCATTCGGCCGGCTGCGAAGAAGAGGCAGTGACCTGCCGGAAGTTTGGGGGTAAAACTCCAGAGTCATGAACGACATGCACGGACATCCAACGGGTTCGCGCCCGGATTCCAACGGCGCTCATCAAGGGCCGGGACAGGCGACAGGACCGCAGTTGGTCGCCGACAACCAAGGTCTGGGTGTCGAGAATATCGGCAAGCGTTTCAAGAAACACCCGGTCGTGCGCGGAGTTAGCATGACACTTCAGCGCGGTGAGGTCGTCGGTTTGCTCGGTCCCAACGGCGCCGGCAAGACGACATGCTTCTACATGATCACCGGCTTGATCCCGACCGACCACGGCCGCATCATGCTCGACGGTCATGACATCACCGAATTGCCGATGTATCGCCGGGCGCGTCTCGGCATCGGGTACCTGCCACAGGAGGCGTCGATCTTCCGAGGCCTCTCGGTGGAGAACAACATCCGTGCCGTTCTCGAGGTCGTCGAGAAATCCCGCGAGCGCCGGGAAGCGATCCTCGAGGCGCTGCTTGCCGAGTTTTCCATCACCCACCTCAGGCGGACGCCGTCTCTCGCGCTTTCCGGCGGTGAAAGGCGCCGCGTCGAGATCGCCCGTTCGCTCGCCTCCAACCCGCATTTCGTGCTGTTGGACGAACCGTTCGCCGGCATCGACCCGATCGCCGTCGGCGATATCCGCGACTTGGTCGCCCACCTGAAGGACCGGGGTATCGGTGTCCTGATTACCGATCACAACGTCCGCGAGACCCTCGACGTCATCGACCGCGCCTATATCATCCACGACGGCGTGATGCTGATGGAAGGCGCACCTTCCGACATCGTCGGCAACGAGGACGTTCGCCGCGTCTATTTGGGTGACCGGTTCAGCCTTTAGGCGCTTCCGTACCTCGAACCCCCATGGTTCTCTCCCCCCGATTAGATCAACGCCAGACCCAAGCCCTGGTCATGACGCCCCAGTTGCAGCAGGCGATCAAGCTGCTGCAGTTGTCCAATGTCGAACTGACCGAATTCGTCGAACAGGAACTGGAACGCAATCCGATGCTGGAGCGCGACGAAGGGGAACGTCGCGGAGACGACCGCCAGGAACCGGCGGAAACTGGCGATGCCCAGGGCGATGGTGACGATTTCGAGTCCGACAATCTTGACACCATCGATTTTTCTGCACCCGAGCCGGCCGAGATATCGGACGCCAAAGAACTCGACGCCGATCTCGACAACACTTACACCAATGACAGTGTCAGCGATTCGGGCACACCCTTCGATCACGGCACCTACGCCGACACACCGGTGCGCGGCGGGTCCGGTTTCGATATGCTGGCGCCCGACCTCGAACAGACCCTTTCCGATACGGTGTCGCTCCGCGATCACCTGATGGCACAGCTCGGCATGGAGTTCACGGAACCCGTCGACAAGGTCATCGGCCTACACCTGATCGATCTGCTCGATGATGCCGGCTACCTGACGGCCGACCTGCAGGCGGTGGCCGACGCGCTCGGCTGCCCCCTGGATACGGTGGAGGCGGGCCTCGCCAAGATGCAGGCTTTGGACCCGCCGGGTATTTTCGCCCGCGACCTGCGCGAATGCCTGGCCCTCCAGCTCAAGGACCGCGACCGCTTGGACCCTTGCATGGAGGCTTTTCTCGACAACCTGGATTTGCTCGCCAAGCGCGACTTCACTGCCCTCGCCAATGCCTGTGGTGCCGATGCGGATGACGTCGCCGACATGGTGATGGAGATCAAGTCGCTCAATCCGAAACCGGCAACGGCATTCGACAATTCGGTCACCCAGCCGATCACACCGGACGTATTGATGCGTGCTAGATCGGGCGGCGGCTGGATCATTGAGTTGAACACGGACACGCTACAGCGCGTTCTCGTCAACAACAGCTACTACGCTCACGTCAGCCGCCACGCGCGATCGAAAAAGGAAAAACAATACATCACCGAGCAGCACCAATCGGCCAATTGGCTGGTCAAGTCCCTGCATCAGCGCGCGACGACCATCCTCAAAGTCGCCACCGAGTTGGTAACCCAGCAGGAGAAGTTCTTCACCCACGGTGTCCAACACCTGAAACCCCTGGTGCTCAGGGATATTGCCGAGGCCATTGAAATGCACGAGAGCACGGTCAGCCGGGTGACCTCCAACAAGTACATGGCGACGCCGCGCGGCATCTATGAGCTCAAGTACTTTTTCACGTCCGCCATTGCGTCGACCGGCGGCGGCGACGCCCATTCTGCCGAATCGGTGCGTCACCGCATCAAGTCCCTGATCGATGCCGAGCCGCCGAAGAAGATCCTGTCCGACGACAAGATCGTAGCGCTCTTGAAGGCCGACGGCGTCGATATCGCCCGGCGCACGGTCGCCAAATACCGCGAGGCGATGGGCATACCGTCATCGGTGCAAAGACGCCGCGAAAAGGCCTCACCGGGCTGAAAATTTGTTATTTTTCAAGATGGAAAATCCGCTTGAGAGGGTGTATTGACTTTAATGAAGCCGGAAACTAATTTCCCGCACTCCCAATCGCGGCAGGAAACTTGCCGGGGGGTGCGGGCAGCTTTGTGATCAAGCCTTCCGGCCCGGACATGATCGATCACCATTCCGATTGGTGTTCCTGACACGGACGTAAACAGGACCGCAGAAATTCATGGATATTCAAGTCAAGGGCAAGAACCTGGATGTCGGCGACGCGCTTCGCAGCCATGTCACAGATCATCTCGGGGTTGCCGTTACGAAGTATTTCAACCAAGCCATCGACGCCAACGTCGTTTTCTCCCGTGAAGCCCATCAATTGCGTGCCGACATCACCGTGCACCCGGGACCGCGTGGTTTGGTGATTCAGGGTAAATCCGACGGCGCCGACGCCTATGGCGCTTTTGACGGTGCCTTGGAACGCATTACCAAACAGCTGCGGCGCTACAAGCGGCGCCTCAATGACCATCACAAGGTCAGGGCCGCCGAGGAATTCGTTCAGGCCCAATACCGGGTCATGAAACCGGAGCACGAAGAAGAAGAGGTTCCGGCCGAAGGCGAACCGGCGATCATTGCCGAGATGCCGACGGAAATCGCGACCCTGACTGTCGGCGAGGCGGTGATGCGGATGGATCTGGCCGATGCGCCGGTCGTCATGTTCCGCAACCGGGCCAGCGGCGGACTGAACGTCGTCTATCGCCGGCGCGACGGCAACGTCGGCTGGATCGATCCCGCCGATAACGGCTGACGGACGCCTTACGAAGACACGCAGAAGGACCGCGTCATGGAAATCAGCGATCTCATTTCTGCCGAAGACGTGATGACCAACCTCAGGGTGACCAGCAAGAAACAGGCCCTGCAGGAACTGGCACGTCGCGCCGCAGCGATCACGGGACTTCACGAACGGGCCATATTCGACGTTTTGATGGAGCGCGAGCGCTTGGGGACAACCGGCGTCGGCAACGGTATCGCCATCCCCCACGGCAAGCTGGCCAGCCTCGAAAAACTCTATGGATTGTTTGCCAGGCTCGAAAATCCAGTCGATTTCCAGGCGATCGACGAGCAGCCCGTCGACTTGATCTTCCTGCTGCTGGCACCGGAATCGGCGGGCGCCGACCACCTGAAGGCGTTGGCCCGGGTCTCGCGCCTGCTGCGCGACAAGTCGTCCTGCGAAAAACTGCGCGGCACTGATACCGGCGACGGTATCTACGCGATCCTCACCGAAAGCATGGAACACCGTGCCGCCTGATGTCGGCCCGGCCGCGTCGCCTTAATACCTTGCTCAGTGAACGCTGACCGGCTGCAGGTCGTTCTGCAGGATCGTCGCGGCGGCCAGCTCGAAGGTCTCAACCACGGCCATTTGGCGGCCGTCGGCGGCGTGGATGGCATAGACCGGCCGTTCGGAAACGATCAGTGGTTTGACATAGGCGACATGTTCCACGCCCCAGGCGGAAAACGCCTGTTCCGACATCGGTGGAAAGGAATCGGACGTAGCGGTCGGGTCGAAAGTCTTTGGATCGGTCATGGTGAAACTCCTGGCTCGGTGCGCCTCCCACTGGGACGGCGCGCCTCGGGATTTCGGAATGTCGATTACTCGGTGCCGACGTCGATCGTCGCCGGTTTTTTGCGGCTTGAGGTACCGGACGCATTTTGGATCTTGATGGTCCGCACTTCCGGTTCCGGAATGATCCTTTGCAGTTCGATGTGCAGAAGGCCGTTATCAAGGTCCGCACCCTTGACCTCGATGCCCTCGGCGAGCACGAAGCTGCGTTGGAACTGACGCGAGGCGATGCCGCGGTGCAGGTAGACCCGTTCCGTATCATCGTCCATCTGCTGGCCGCGAACGACGAGTTCGTTGTCCTCGATGGTTACCTGCAGGTCGTCCATGGAAAAGCCGGCAACCGCGAGCGTAATGCGCAGGTTGTTCTCGCCGATCTGCTCTATGTTGTAAGGCGGATAGCCTTCGGCGGAAGCCTTAGACGCACGATCGAGCATGCGTTCGAAATTCTCGAATCCGAGAAGCAGAGGGCTATTGAAAACGGACATACGCGACATGGGCGTGCTCCTCAGTTCCGCGAGCGAGTACGTTTGGGTTGGGCCCTCACTATCGAGGCGCCCGGTCCGCCGGTTTCATCATCGAACGCCGACGTCACGCTATGATTTGGCCGAAACAGCGGAACTGTCAATAGGCACAAGTGTCAATCGCGGCCCGGATAACGGCCGTTGTCAGCCCTTTTTTGCCGCCTCTCGGGCCTTGCGGAGCTCATCCTGCTTCTTGCGGATGGTCCGGCAGCCGTTGATCCGCGCAAAAGGCAGGCGCGAGATCGATCCGCCACCCATACGGACGGCACCGGCGGTGACGTAGACGGCGTCCAGCATCGGCCGGTCGAAGGCCTTGTTGATGGGACCGAGCAACTGTTTGGGGACGTGGTCGAGGACAAGCTTGCGGTTTTTCACCGGTATCGGTTCGCGTGACAGGACCTGGAAAATGGCGTCGCGGATCCGCGGGACGTAGGCACAGATTCGCCCCACATCCTTGCGGTTCGTCGCTTCCAGGAAAAAGGTCACGACCGTCGCCGATTGCAGGTGGTAGTCGATGGGGACCATGAACGGCGCCAACTGGATATGAGACGGCACCTCCCAGGCCTTGGCTTCCGGTTTTTCCTTCTTGGTGCCTGCCGCCCCGGCGGCGGCCGTCGCCAGGATCAGGGCGCAAAGACCGGCGCTGACGTAAGATATCGAACGACTAATGATTGTGACGGGCACGGATCCAATTCCATTGTTCGCCTACTCCCATACTTAAGCAATCCGGCATGTATGGGCAATAAGAAGCCGGTTACGGTCGTGTGACGAGCGATGAACGAAACCCTGGCCCTGGCGTCACCCGGATCCCTTGATCAGGAGCCGGATGCCCGGTCCTGGAGCATGTCCTCGAAGCGTTTCTTCAGACGCGCCGCCTTGTAGCCCGGGATTTGATAGACCCAGCCGCCGGTCCGGGCGTTGATGGATTTCGCAGTATCGCGAGCCTTGTCATCGGCACCGTCCGCCGAGGCGGATATCCGAATCCAGGGAGTGCCGTCCGTTTCGGTCAGGGAAACGGCAACGGACAAACCGTCGAAGGTATTGAACTCCGCCTCTATGGTTGCCGCCGGGTCGAAAGCGACGGCACCGTCCTTGCGGGCGTCCTCGAGGTCGAGGTTTTCGAGAACGGCGGCCATCGTATTGGGGTCGTTGTCGTATTTGAGTTTCTTGTCATCCGGGATCCCGGCCAATTGGAAGCCGCTTTCTTCCGGTGTTTCCTTCGAGATGACCAGGGATTGGCCGTCCGGGTGGGCGAACCGTGCCGACTTGATGGATTCTTCGGCGATATCGGTGATCCGGTGTTCAAGCCAGTCGCCCGGCTTGGCGCCGACATCGAGTTCTCCCACGGCCAGCCACGTCTGTGGTTCGTTGCTGTAGCGCACGTAAACGCCGTCGCGCGTGGAGCCGGGCATGTTGTAGCGCGTACGTCCGACGATCAGGTCGGCGAGCACGGCGCCCTTGTCGCCAAGGGCGCGAACGCGTTTGCCTCGCGCCCCCTCGACCTCGGGCGGTCTGAGATCAAGCTTGGCGTGCCATTTCTCCTTGGCCGTCTTGGCTTCAAAGGTACGGAGCTCTGCGAGCCCGAGGACGGCCTTCTGGATACGCTCGGCCCGGGCCGGGTAGCCGTCGCTCTCGAGCAGCGCCCATCGATCGTCGGTCCGGCGCTCGAAGGTCATCGGACCTTCGCCGGTCACCACTTCAAGGCGTCGCACGTCGTTGATCCGGTCGAAGAGACCGGGAAGAAAACGTCCACCCGGATCGGCGCTGGCGAAACGGTCCTGCTTGACCAGGGAGAATGCAGCCGCACCGACGGCGACCGCCGTGGCGACGGCGAGAACGCTAAAAGTCCTTGGGGTCACCGCTGTTTCCTCCGTTAAGTCGGTCTCGCCATGTCAATCCGTCTCCACCGTTGCGCGGCGGTGCAAGCGCCTGACGAAGGCGGCAATGAGAATGCCGAAGCCGAGAACCAGCGGGATCGCGGCGATGTTAGCAAACTTGAGCCAGGAACCCAGCATCTCGATATCACGGCGCAACGCATGTTGGACGTCGCGCAGTTCCTTACGGATCGAGACCATTTCGCCGCGGAACTCGTCGATGGTCGCCTTTTCCTTTTCATTTAGGATGATGTCACCGGTCACTTCCTCGCGGCGCATCAGCTTGTTCAACTTCGCCCGTACGCCCTGCAGCTTGGTCTGCAGTTCCTGTTCCTTGGCCCGGTAGGACCGCTCCGCCTCTTGGCGGATCGACTGCACCAGATGGAACGGCCGGTGCGATTGCGAGCGGGCCCTGAGCCCGATCAGGGCATTCGAGCCGAGCAAATTATCGAGCGCATTGACGACGAAATCGGCGTTGTTGGCGTACGGGACTAGAAGCGTGTTGCCGAACAGGTCCTGAGCGTCGACCCACAACGTGTCGTGCAGCATGTCGGTGTCGGCGACCACGATGACGTTGATGCCCTCCTGGGCCTCGGTAAGGTGCTCCGCTTCGCCAGCGGCCGGCGTTTCGCCTTCCTTGGGCGGCCCATCGGGAAACGCGGTTTTCGCCTTGCCGGTGATGCGTGCGGCCAGCATCAGCGGTTTGCCGCTCGGTTCGAAATCGCGGAACAGGCCGATCACGTCGGGCCGCATGCCGACCTTCGTGCGCTCGATGGCCATTGACTTGGGCGAGGTGCGCATCAGGGCCTTGGCGGTTGTACCCTTGCCGTCGATGGGCTCGAGGATGCCCGGCGTCGCCAGGTTGATGCGCCGGATATCGCCGGTGACGACGTCGTCCGGATCCATGTACTCAGGTGTCAGTGTCAGCCAGGCGACGTAGTCGGAGACCGCGACCTGGGCACCGACGCGGACGTTGACCCGTCGTGCCGTCGCCAGGTCACCCGCGACCCGGTCTTTGACCAGACGCACACCCCAGGCTTCCAGCATGCGGTCGAACTCGGAAATCGGATCGTTGACGTTGCCCGCCCCCGGCCGCGCCGCCGTCTCGGCATTGCTGTCGACGAAGGCCAGTACGCGCCCGCCACGGAGCACGAACTGGTCGATGGAATAGAGCATCTCGTCCTTCAGGCCCTTCGGATGGACGATCAACAGAATGTCGACGTCCTCCGGAACCGCTGGTGAGTCGGGAACGACCGGCACGACTTCGAAGAAATCACGGATCTGTTCGACCACCGTCCATGCCGGGCGCTGACCCATCTGTGGTCCCATGCCGCCCATCAGCGGCAGCGGCGTCAGGATGCCGACGGTTTTCTTTTCGGGTGCCGCAAGGGTATGGACGAGCTTGGTCAGGTCGTATTCCAGGAAGGTTTCGCGGTCCGGCGACAGGAACGGAATCGTCTCCTGATCGTCCGTACTGTTGATGGCGGCGAGTCCGAGATAGCCCAAATCGCCGGCGTCGTTGATGGGGATGCCCTGCAGCCCGAAGGCGACGGCCATGTCCTCCGCGTCGGAAAACGGCTCCGGATCGAGAATCTCGAGAACCAGGCGGCCTCCGGCGAGGTTGACGTATTGCCCCAAGAGTTCCTGGACACGTTTGAAATAGGTTGCGTGGGGCGGACTCTGGTCACCGAGAATCTTGGAAAAGAACAGCCGTACCTTGATCGGCTCGTCGATGCCCTCAAGCACGCCACGGGTACCTTCTGAAAGCGTGAACAGGCGGCCTTCGGTAAGGCCCCACTGGGAATCCTTGAAACTGGCGTTGGCAAAGATATTGACGGCGAGCAGCAAAAGCGTCGCCAGAACGAGGCCGCCGATGGCAAGTTTGTCGCGGCTGGCTTTGGTCAAATGCATCGCCGTCCCTCAATCCGCCTTCTTCAGATCGACGATGACGACATTGGCGAATAGCCAAAACGCCATCAACGAGGCGAAGAAGATGATATCGCGCAAATCGATGACGCCGTTGGTGATGGCCTGAAAGTGGACCAGGAAACTCAAGCCGGCGATGGTCTCGACCAGGATCTCCGGTGCCCACAGGCGGAAGAAATTGAGAACCAGTTCGAGGCCGCTCATGGTGAACAGGAAGCAGACGGCAGAGGCAACGATAAAGGCGATCACTTGGTTCTTAGTAAGGGCCGAAACACAGGCGCCAATGGCGAGGAAGGCGCCGGCCATGAAGAAGCTGCCGAGGTAGCTGGCGAAGATGACGCCGTTGTCGGGATCACCCAGGACATTGACGGTGATCCACATGGGAAACGTCAGCGCCAGGGCGATACCGGTGAACAGCCAGGCCGCCAGGAACTTGCCCAACACCGCTTCCGCCGACGACACCGGCAGGGTCATCAGGAGTTCGATGGTGCCGGTCTTGCGCTCCTCTGCCCACAGGCGCATGGCCACCGCGGGGATCAGGAACAGGTAGATCCACGGGTGATAAAAGAAAAGGGGCTGTCCTAGCTAAGGACGTTTTTGTCTCGAATTCACCCATGTCTTTAATTGGTTAAGCAGTTCCCGGTGATCACCTCCATTGAACCGCCATTCGCACTCCTTTAGGAACA
>Ga0056114_1000032_pt1 | contig 36348 bp, 31 predicted proteins | sample WorMetHERISLAND1_FD_77005 | JGI IMG/M metagenome (GOLD analysis project Ga0056114, IMG submission 77005) | Marine gutless worms symbiont microbial communities from Max Planck institute for Marine Microbiology, Germany - Olavius loisae HERON... ...
ATCGAGATGTTCCTAAAGGAGTGCGAATGGCGGTTCAATGGAGGTGATCACCGAGAACTGCTTAACCAATTAAAGACATGGGTGAATTCGAGACAAAAACGTCCTTAGCTAGGACAGCCCCGATGTGAGGTACCTACCTCAAATGTCGGACCACGACTAACGCAGAGACCTGTTTGCCACCATTGACCGTGCTACCCACTGATCACCATCATTCAGGTCCCCACCGACAACGGCATAAGAGTTTACTGACCGCTTCCGCACCACGGGCCAGCGCTAGCCGACCCAGCCTCAGGTCTGTTGCCGACACACACCTCGGACGTTGCCTGATCATGCCCAAGCCCCCAAACTAACGGCATAATCGAACGCTTCGACCGGCGCATCGCCGCGATCTTGGCTACCGCCCACTTCGACTCCGCCGAGCACTTGGCCGATACTGGCAAAGGCCACGTCCAGATCTATAACCAACACATTTTCCAAAAGCCGTTAGGCTATATTGCACCCTCTCAGACCATGAAGAACTGCTACAAAAGACATCCAAACCTTGTCATAAAATATGTCTATGGTCTGTCGGGGCTTAACAGCTAGGCTAACTTTCCAAGTTGCGTTGAGTCCACAGTTCCATTGAAGCTATTTGACTGATAAGCGTTACTCATACGCGGATTCCAAGAACCCTGAGCCTAAGATATTGCTAACCTCAAACGCACATCCGATAATATGCTGAGAGGTTAGCTCGTTCTTATCAACCATTCTTGATGCATTCACGTTCATTCGCGGATGGATCTTCTGCGGTCTTTCTCGTATGTCAGCGCGTAGGTTGGATTGAGCTTGCGAACCCCAACTAATTGATTATCCCAAATCTAAGTGTTAGGGTTTGTACCTCACCCCAACCTACGCGCTATTTCTATACAATTACGCATATCTTGCCATTTCCTTCATTATGTAGACCCATATGTTGATGTAACAATAAATCCATTCTCGTAGTCAATCATTACTCAAAAGCGATGGAGAATCCAGCCCAATCAGAGCATCAATACCCGGAATTGCTCAGGATCCAGAAGCAGTAACTGATGAACATCATCTTTTTCTTTTGAATGGCAATCAACATTAGCATTGTGCGGTGACATAATCGAGAAAGGCTTCGGTGACTGTATCTTAGCTACTAAGATATATTACATACCAACCACGTTCCCTGGCCATTACTCAATGGACCTCTTCTTCATTCATGGTAAGAACAATTACCTACTTGATTTAGCTGCCAAAGCAGTATCAGATTCGTTATCGTAATCAGTAATTATGGACCTAACCGCCGAAGCCACTATCACAGTGGATGCGCTATCGCGGGAAAGCTAGACAGCTTGACAGGCTCTTTCGTATCCGACCCAGGGGTCCATGCGTGCCCTATCATCTTTGCGAGCAACAGAGGAGGAACTGCAATGCAAGCAGTGCGCATTGCCATTCCAGATAACCTTATCCAAGTATTTTATGCAAGCCTCTTGCTCCAGCAAGTGCTCGAAAATGGCGATTCCTTTCGCAGCCCATAACTACTTCCGTTCCTTATTGTAGAGGCATATCTTTTCCTTATTATCCTCAAGCATGTCTCTCCGTTATTCCATAAAGTCTAGTTCTTCAGGCGTTGCCTATCTGGCCCTCATAGAAGCCTCCTACCCTTTGTTCGTATTCAGGATGACGAGCATCATAGAAACCAGAATACTTGTTTATCACCTTGATACCTGGGAGGGGTGGCATCGTCGTCCACCACCGTCAACCGTAGCGTCCTAAATCTCTCTACCATGTATTCGGTAGCCATGAGGAACCTGTTTAACGCCCAGAACGATGATGATAACCGCGAGAACAACAATGCTGATGACCACAACTTCTTGCACAATGAGCTCCATGCTGCTTAATACTCGACTTGATGATGCCGCAAGTATAGCCGTTCCATGAGCCGGCCCGGCATCCAACTACCTAGGTCACTCCTGCGCCGGGTAGGGAGGGCTATTGCCGAGTACGCCATGATCCGCGACGGTGACCGCATCCTGCTCGGCGTCTCCGGAGGGAAGGACTCATTGTCGCTGCTCGCCATTCTACGCCACCTGCAAGCCTATGCCCCAGTGCGCTTCACGCTCGGAATCGTCACGGTCGATCCTCAAATACCAGGATTCGACCCCAACCCGCTTAGAGCCTACTACGATCACCTAGGTGTGACCTGGTTCTACGAACAACATCCCATCCTAGAGCAGGCCAAGGCGCGGATGAGCGGGAATTCCTTCTGTGTCTACTGTGCCCGTATGAAGCGGGGCATCATGTACGGCACCTGCCGCCGAGAGGGCTACGCTGAGAGTCTGCTGCTATCCCTCTTCCACGGCGGGCAACTGCGGACCATGAGGGCATGGTATCTGAACGATAAGGAAGATATTCGCGTCATCCATCCCTTGGTCTATTGTCGGGAACGTCAGACCGCTGATTTTGCGCGCACGGCAAAGCTGCCGGTTATTCCCGAAAGCTGCCCCACTTGCTTCTCCGCCCCGACCAGGCGCGAGCATATGAAAGCGCTGCTGGCCCGCGAGGAGGTAGATTACCCCTACCTGTTCGCGAATATACTGCACGCCATGCGTCCATTGCTGACTGAGGGGGATCGGGATGCATGATGGACACTCAATGCTTGCGGGGCGAGTGCGTATAGATTTGGTAGTAGTAAATCTTATAAGAGGTTGGGTTAGGCACGCTGTCCAATCCTGAAGTACAGTAACAGGGCTGAACACGCCGTAACCCAACACGTCTGACTCCATAACCGACACCAAATAATCAAGGATTGCTACACTTCTCCGTATTCCACCTGTCCCTGGAGCCAATGATCGGTCAGGGGACGCACATGCCCCGGATAGCGATCAAGGATAAGGTCTGCGGTCTACCGGGTCGTGGGAGGCAGATTCTTGTCGCCGGCGTAATAGGCGATCCCGAGAAACCGCCGTTCCTCACGCGTAGGATCGCCAACCGCATCTCCCTGCAGCAGGCACAGCATGGAGTATGGTCGTCGCTTCAGGTCCCTCGCAATCTCCTCTGCCACTTGGCGCTGGACAACGGTCAGATCAAAGGGCAATCTTGACAGTAGTTTGGTGCGTAGGCGCTGGTCTCTGCTGAGTGCCGGGGCTCAAATCCAATTGGCGTAGGACGGGATGGTGGCGATCCCGCAAGTCCGCCAACGCGGTCGAGACTGGGGTCAATGGAGAAGATACAGGACTATGGCCAGGGACGGCAGCCATTCCTCCAGCATAGCGTCGTCCTGATCCAGCAACACGCCACCGCCTGATCCATGAGTAAAAACGCCAGGAGGGTTGTTGCAACCTCTCAGGGGTCAGATAGACGAGGGTATCCTCCAGGGGTGGCGGTTCGTCACAGCCATAGTACCGATATTCCGGGTTGCACCATCCCCAAAGACTGGAGACCGCGGCGGACTTCCCCGAAGCAACGCAATCTGGTCCCCTGCCTCAGGGCGGCAACCTGCTTACTGGAGAAGTAAAAAACATAACAGGATTCCAGCCTGTTCTGATTCGTCCGTAAGCCAGACCTTGAGGGAGCGGCAGCACGGCTATAACCGACTCCTACATCCCTGACCTTCCCTTACAACAGGACCTCAGTGCTGGATCTCAAGTCGGCGAACGGCACACCATGGGTGCGGTCCTGATAGCGTAGCAGCAAATGGAACAACAGGTCCCGGACCGAGGCAACACCAGCCTTGGCGAACTGCCCTGTAACCTTTGGACCCACGCTGCGGAGTTCCTCCATGGATATCCAGCTCGACACTTGGGTCTTGCTGGTTTCCAAGCCTTGCGAAAAAACAAATCAACCACTGCTAACCGGAAGTTGGCATATTTTTGATCTTCTGATGGTAGTGGCATATTTCAGAGTAAAGGCTTGAACGACTATCTCCAGTGCTAATTCAACCAAGCTGACCCGTTTCGCGGGTGTGGCTTTCATAGCCAGCGTCCTGCGGAACCTTCTCCGCTCCCTGACTGCGGTAGACACTATCATCCCATATCCCTGGGCCTGTAGTGTCAAGGGGTCGAGGAAATCGTCAAACGCCTGACTGTCATGCACATTCGCTGGGGGCGTCTCGAAGCCGTGTGCCCAGCATTAACACTGCTGTGGTCCCTGTAACCAAGGTAGCGTTTGTCGCGCTTCCCTGCGCAACACCCATCCACACCTTTTTGGGCGCGCTTAGCCTCGCTCCAAGCTTGCAGAACTTCACCGATCTTGGGCGGGCGATTCTAGCGCGCGAATTCCGTCGGATCGGCACCAGGACGATAGAGGCAGCGATGATTTACCCCTGCCTCGCCTCAAGGCCTTCCGCCTACCAGGGAAGTCGCCGAAGCGATTGAGCACCCGTTCCGGCAACCCCAATTCCTCGAGCCGCTCGCAAACGCGCTACACCATGGTGGCATCCGGAACTTTATCTTCAAGTCCTCGCCGAGAGAACGCGCAAATCGGAGCTCGTTGAGGGCGACAATGGGGAGCCGCACAGGCGCGGATCGCGGATGGTTAACCAGGGCATCCAGGCATTGCCAGGGCCTGGACGGGCCCCCATGGGCACGGCATCGGTTTTGATTGCCTCGACGAAGCGTTTGGCAACCATGGGGAGCACCGTCAGGTCCAGGCCGGCATCATCCAGGGCCTGTAGACCCTTGTGTGGCCCACTTGGGCCTTGTGTAAGGCTCAAGGCTTGGATCAGGTCCAGATAGGCGGTGTTCTTGAACTCACGGGGTACCCGATCACCCCTCGCGGTTGATCGCCATGGCATGGTTTTATGGCTGACATCAATTTCGGCGCTCTTCACGTTCTGGTTCTCCAAATGGCTTAAATCGGTTAGCTCGGGACCCGGTTCCCCAACCCTAAATCAGCCCGACTAACCTTATGCATGCAGGCTCACGAGATTAGCTCACGGCCTTGGATATTCTTCGGTATTGGCGAAGATGGCGTGGAGCCAATCTACGGACAGGCTCAAAGTCCCAGGATGGGACGACTTCCCCAGATATTCGCCATCATTTCCCTTTATACCTGATTCTTGGCTTTCCCTTGGAAACAGAACATACGAGGATGCTGGTAAGCGCGGTGCTTCTGAGCTCGCTGGCCGGTGTATCTTCTCCCCGCGCGAACCACTTCAATGGATGACCTGTGCCCAACCCCGATGTTGGGCATACCGTCATCCTGTACCCCATAGCGGGTATACAGCGGTGGTTTAATTTTACGATCTTTGCTCACCGTGGACGGAGATGGGATCGCATACCCAATCGGGAACTACCTCAAAGCGCTGATCTTCCAGTAGGTAGGACATGCACTCGCGTCGCTAACCCACCAGATCCGGCACGGTCGCTTCCGCATAGCGCACCAAGTGTACTTCCAGCTTACAAAGATCCACGTTTGCAAGCGACCAGGAACGCAGACCCGCCCGGAAGGTGAAGCTCAAAGGCGTAACGCGACGATTCCGTAGCCAGGTTTCCCCTAGGATGCGCATAAGCCAATTCCAAAGCATCAATTCGGAATTTTCCAGCAGATAATAGTCGATGATCTCCTGGCGTCTTGAACCGACTTTGCGCTCACCCCTAAACGTCTTTGGCGAACCAGGCTGCGCAAAGCGTTGAAATAAGCCCTGTCGGCTGGGGCCGTGGGTGCGGAGTTAGCGCCATCAATATTGTCGATCTTGGTCCCTAACGCCGCCCCGTTAACCAGACTAGGTCTGGACCCCTTTTGGAGAGGCCGGCCTAGATTTGCAGGTCCGTAGGTCAAGTTAGGCGCGCCTGCCGTTGGCAAATATCCAAGCGGGTTCGGCTGCACCCTAGTCCGACATCAATTCTCAGCAGGTGGGCAAGACACCCACGCTCCGAAGGAGTGGGCCACAACAACGCGTAATCCGTAGATGAGGAGGCCAGGGTCCATTTGCACAATGCAACATCGGAACGCGTGCCTAACTCGACCTGAATGTCAACACACTTAGATCTGCAGCAGGAAGTAGGCAGTCAGGATGGTGCAGACCAAGGCGATGCCATATCCCACGACCGCCACCAATCCATCCGCCCGCAGTCCCAGAGCGTGCAGACCCACGCGCAGGCGGTGGGCCGCATGCCACAAGGCCAAGCTGACGGTACCGAATGCTGCCAGCTTGACGAACCAATTCTCCAGCAACCCCCGCATCTGTTCGAACTTCATGATTTCCGGTATGCCGTCCGGCAGATCCCCATAGGCGGCGATGAGGGTAATCAACGTTAGCACCGGGAACACGAAGGCGGTTAGGGTGCCGCCGGCGGCGAATAGGCTCCAGAACAGGGCCTTATTGATTTTAGCCATCTTAGAATACCCCCGCGAAAAACAGGACGACCAGAGAGAAGAGGATCCAGACGACGTAATGCATCCCGGCGATCACGCCGCCAGGTACGAACTCTCCTCCTTTCTGAATCGGCATGGCCTTGGGTGTCACCTTGAGCCAGGCGATGGCGTAGTAAAAGATGACGATGGTGGTTACCCACAGGAGTATCAGCATCCCGGGGCCCTTCAAGCACTCGAGAAAGGATTGGTACGCTTCCGGACCGCTCACTACGGCACCGATCCCCCATAACAGGAGCAGCGCATAGAAGCCGACGAAGATGCTAGTCAGCTCGTTGATCATATGGATCGTGTAGTTACGATTCTTCAGGTACCAAGTTGTCTTGGAAACGGGTTTCACATAGGCCATGATCATTTATCCCCCATACCGATGAGCTCCTTGTACCACTGTATGGTTGTGGTGATCTTGAGCTGCTGGAGCGCGCTGGCCGGATCCACGTGCTTGGGACAGGCAATGGAGCAGGTATCGGTAAAGGAGCAGTCCCACACCCCTTCCGGCTTCGAGATTTCCTGGTGACGCGCAGCGAGCCCCTGGTCGCGGGAGTCCGTGTTGTACCGATGGGCCAAGGCCAGGGCCGCGGGACCCATGAACTCCGGAGTCAGGGCGTACTCGGGGCAGGCCGCATAGCAACACAGGCAGTTGATGCAGAGGGTGAACTGCTTGAACTTCTTGAGCTTGGACGGTGACTGCTTGTATTCGCCTTCTTCAATGGGCTTATCTTCCTTGCGGATGATGTAGGGTTTGACCCGCTTGAGCTTCTCCATGAAGTCGTCCTGGCCGACGACCAGGTCTCGCTCGACCGGGAAGTTCGCCAGCGGCTCGATGCGTACCTTCTTGTCCACGTAATCCCTTACGGATGTCTTGCAGGCGAGCTTGGGTTGATCATCGATCATCATGCCGCAGCTCCCGCACACGGCCATATGACAGGACCACCGGTAGCTGAGCGTGGTGTCTACGTGATCCTTGACGTAATTGATGGCATCCAGAACCATCCACTCTTCTTGGCACGTTACCTGATAGGTCTGAAAGTGCGGCTCCTGATCCTTTTCAGGATCGTAGCGGAGTATCTCGAGCTTTAGCTGCCCCGCGCTCATTTGGCTCCTCCCGAATAATCCCGAACGCCTGGCTGCGATTTGGTGATAACCACGTCATGATAATCGATACGGGGTGCCTCCTCGCCCTGGTAATAGGCCAGCGTGTGTTTCAGGTACTGCTCATCGTCCCGTGCCTCATAATCCAACCGCTGATGCGATCCGCGGGATTCTTTCCGGGCCAGGGCACCTTCCGCCACTGTCTGGGCCAATTCAAGCATGTTTCCCAACTCCAGCGCTTGAAACAGGTCTGTATTGAAGACATTGCTCTTGTCATGCAGCTCAATACCCGCGTAGCGTTTGCGCAGCTCAGCGATGGTGTTGCAGGTTTCCTGCAGGGTTTCCTCGGTACGGTAGATCCCCGCACCCTCCTCCAGGGATTTTGCCATCTCGGAGCGTAGCACGGCGATGGATTTGGTGCCGCCGCTCCTCTGAACCAGTTCCCTCACCTTGGTCTGTGCCTTGTTCGCCTGTTCCTTTAGCTCTGATTCGCTCGCTTCGGAGTTCCGGTTGCGGGCAAATTCGACCGCGTTCTTGGCCGCCCGTTTTCCGAACACTAGGAGCTCGGTGAGTGAGTTGGAACCCAGCCGATTGGCGCCGTTGAGGCTGGCGCAGGCGCATTCGCCGACTGCGAACAGGCCAGAGACCGGGGTCTGGGCGTCTATGTTGGTGTGGATCCCACCCATCATATAGTGCACCACCGGCCGGACAGGGACCGGATCTTTTACCGGATCGACACCAGCGTAGGTGATGGACAGCTCACGCACCAGCGGCAACCGTTCGTCGATATGCTTCTCGCCCAGATGGGTCATATCCAGGTGGGTGCTGTCACCCCAAGGGGTGGGTATGGTGTTGCCTTTCCGCTGCTCATGCCAGAATGCCTGGCTCAAGCGGTCGCGTGGCCCCAGCTCCATAGTCTTCAGAACCGGCTTGCCGAGCGGAGTCTCGGGCCCCATCCCGTAATCCTGCAGGTAGCGATAGTTGTCCTTGTTGCGTAGCACGCCGCCTTCGCCCCGGCACCCTTCAGTGAGCAGGATGCCGGTCGCCAAGAGGCCAGTCGGATGGTACTGGACGAATTCCATATCCTTGGTCGGCACGCCAACACGATAGGCCATGGCCGTGCCATCCCCAGTCTTGATTGCCCCGTTGGTGCTAAAGGGGAACATCCGGCCGGCCCCGCCCGAGGCCAGGACGACCGCTTTGGCCTGGAATTGGAACAATCGGCCGCTCTTCATCTCCATGGCGACGACGCCCTGGCAGCGTCCATCCGTCACCAGCAGATCGATTGAGAAGAATTCGTCGAAACGCTCGATGCTCGGATATTTGAGCGAGGTTTGGAACAGGGTATGGAGGATATGGAAACCACTCTTGTCAGCCGCGAACCAAGTCCGTTTGATCTTCATACCGCCGAAGGGTCGCACACCGACAGATCCGTCCGGCTCCCGACTCCAGGGGCAGCCCCAGTGCTCGAGCTGCAAGAGCTCCTTGGGGGCCTCGCTGACGAAGTACTCGACCACGTCCTGATCGGTCAACCAGTCACCGCCACCCACGGTATCGTCGAAATGCAGGTCGAGGCTGTCGTCCGGCTTGATGACCCCAGCCGCCCCACCTTCCGCCGCGCAGGTATGGCTGCGCATGGGGTACACCTTCGAGATCAAGGCCACTTTGAGATCCGGGTTGCTCTCGGCGACGGCGATAGCCGTGCGTAGACCGGCCCCTCCCGCCCCCACGATTGCAATGTCTGTCTTTATCAGCTCCACACGCTTCCCCCTCATCTTTTTACAGTTCTTAGTGCGTGCGACCATCATGCTGTGCAAAGGGCACGCAGTGATGCCATGGATACTGCAGCACGGGACGGTATGTTACACACCCACCCGCAAAACGGAAATACGGAAATATCGAAACGCCGGGTAATAGTGAAGGAGCGGTACGCAGCTAACGCTGGGCGAACAACTGCGATCGGCAGTAATCCGCTCCGCTCCGCTCGGCTGGCTGCCGAGTGCGAACATCTGTCACTCCCCTGACATATCCTCACTACGTTCCAGTGCAGGATGCATTTGAGAATCGGTGATAGTAACGCTTGGAATTACTTAGTCCATGGGGATCTTAAATAGGGCGTGAGAACACTGCTGCATTATCATCTCGCCGCACTTCGGTATCAATCCCCATCAAGAATCCCTTCATGTTCCTCATTGGTTTAATGGGAATCATATCTATACGGTTGCGATAGGTTGGCATTTGCATTTTTTGCCCGGACATTAGAGAAACCGTCACCGATCTCATATTCAGTCTTCATCGATGCACAATTGATATTACATTATGCGCATCGATACATCATGTCAAACACATGACGGTTAAGTGCAACACAGTCGATCTCATGAATCGTCGTCGTTACCACAGCATCAGACCTACCTAGCCCTCATAGAAACCCTGGAAGGACAAGACCGCCTCTTTATCACATCGGTCTTGATTTGGAAACATGGCTTGGCCATAGCGGATGGGAGCGGTTCCCTACTGCTGCACTCACGCCTCCAAGAGATCGGCAACAAAGGGGTTCTCCGGTTCGATAGTCTCGATGTTCACGCCGTAGGCGTCCCGAAAAGCCCGGCTCCTGGTACGATGGCCCGACCATTTGATCTCGAAGGCGCGTAGGCGATCACCCTGCTTTATGACCAGATCGACCTCCGACCGGGTGCGGGAGCGCCAGAAGAAAAGTTCCGCTGGCGCACCGAGCAGGGCATTCCGTTTAGCGATTTCCGCAATCGCCCAATTCTCCCATAGGAGGCCGATGTCCGGTCGCAGCGCCTCGGTCGCAAAGGCATTGAGGAGAGCGTTGCGGATTCCGGTATCCCAGAAAAACACTTTGCGACCTTTGACGATCTCCTTGCGCGGGTTGGTGCTGAACGAGAGCAGCCGGAAAATAACAAAGGTCTGTTCGAGTAGATCCAGGTAGCGCTTTACCGTCGGGCGCGCCATCCCCAGCTGGGTTGCCAGCTCGTTCACCGATACCTCGGAGCCGCCTTGGTGGGCCAACAGCAAGAGCAGGCGTTTGATAGGCTCCGGCGTCTTGATCAGACCGGTTTGCAGAACGTCCTTCCAGAGATAGTCGGTGCTCAGCTCGCGCAGCAAGCGTATCGGATCGGGGGTCAAGACAACCCCGGGATAGGCGCCGAAGGCCAACCGTTGCAGCAGTGAAGCCCGCAGCTGCGGCGCAAAATGTCGGAGCAGTTGATCGCGCGGTATCTGGGAAGTTGCCCACGCCTGCGCTGCAAGGGTCTCGGAAAACAGCAAGGGGGGCAGGATCAGCTTGCGGTTGCAGCCGGTGAGACCCTCCACCGCCTGGTCGAGCAGGTCCAGCGAGGAAGAACCGAGCAGCAGAATCTTTACCGGCAGGTGGGCATCGTACCAACCCTTGATGATCCGAGATGCCTCGGGCAGGCGCTGGGCCCCGTCGATAACTAGAACCCGCGGGTTGCCAAGGGAACCTAGAGCATCGGAGGGCGGCAAAGCCGCCGACGCTTGGAAGCGCACCTTGTCCACTTCCGCGTCGAAATTGAGAAAGACCGCCCCCTGCCTCTGCACGACTTGCTTGATCAAGGTCATCTTACCGACCTGGGAGGCACCGAGAATAATACCGACTTTGTCGCCGGAGATGATCTCCCGGAGGGCTGCTTCTGCCAATCTTTTGAGATACATAAAATGTACAATCCACCTAAGCGGGTCATTGTAGCCTACTAACTAGAATCAATCAATATTTTGGATACTATACTATACAATTTGGACGATGATATTGCATACATAAATTTTCTGGAGACAGAAATATGGAATAATATACGGGTGATCCAAACCCCGTGAGGAAAACTACGCATCGCACGAATCCACACGAATTGGTTCGCAGTGATGCACGGGACTTGTAGTTTTCCAGGGGTGCTCCAGTCCCAGGAAACCAACGGAGGACATCCAAACTTATGAGTATACCGACCGAACCTAGAATCAGGCCCCTTATGAACATCCGGGAGGTCAAAGCTGGTAGTTTTATCTTCGAGCGGCTGCTGGCCCTGTCGCCCGCCTTCTGTGATGAGGTCATTGAGCGCTTCGAGGCCTATCCTGGGCACCAGCATGCGGGCCGCATCGGTCAGCTCCGGGTTGAGGATCCTGGGGTGAAATCGACCACGGATTTGGTGGTGAGCAACAAGGAAGACTGGAAGGATGTAGACCGGATATTCTTCCGTTCGCTGGCGGTAACCATAAAGGAGTTTCGGGAGGCCTTTCCCTACTTCAATGGGCCGTTCAAGGATGTTGGCTACCAGATACAGCGTTACCGGGCCGGTGACCTTTACCATTGGCACATCGACGGCGGCAGCCACGAATTCAGTCAGCGGCAGCTGGTTGCCCTCTGGTACCTCAATGATGTTACGGGGCCCGGCGGCGAGACCCAATTTCTATATCAAGACGTATGCATCCGGCCACAGCGCGGCAAGTTAATTTTGTTCCCCCCCTTCTGGACCCATGAGCATCGGGCGGTGGAGCTGAAGGAGGGGATCAAATACATTGCGACCACCTGGGTCGTGTTTGCTTGAAGCAAGCTTTCACAGCACCATTGGTTGAAGGGATTATCCTAGGGTGGAGAGCGTGTTGCCTTGCCTTTTAGCCATCATGGAGCTCGGGGACTACTCGAATTTGGCCCCGCTTTACAGACGGCTCGGCTTCGAGACCGGAATTGTCAATTCTCAGCGCAAGGCCCAGTCCTTCCTCAAGTAACGGGTCCCCGACGTCATCGTCGCCGAACACAATTTCCAGTCGGGTTTCTGGGATCGTACCAGCAATCCGGAGACGCTGATAGCCCGCCTGCAACGCCATCCACAGGTCAAGGTCATCGTCTTTTTTTCAGGACGAGTATTAGCACAAGCTAGACAACCCGCTGTCCCCTCCCCGGTTTTTGAGGTGATTCCCTTTCTAGTGGAGCCAGCGCAGGTAAAAGCCTGCCTTGCGGCGGACACTTGAGGAACCGGACAAGCCGAGCATCGGTATCCCTTGAGATCCCAGTCTGCTCAGGGTTTGGAAAGCAGCGTTTTGCAGGCGGCCAGTATCGGCGGTTGAGGTTTTTCTTCTTCGGCTTCTGAGAAAGTTCAGCCAGTGCTGTCAGTCGGGGATCCGGAGAGTCCGGGCCATGTCCGGTGGTCTGGGCCTCTATGTTAAAGTGCAACTGCGATGCATAGGGACCAGGCCTCACGCTAATTGGAATTCAGTTGTTGTAATCGTGCGTCGACCTGCTTGAAGCCGTCTTCTCCCAGCACCCATGGGCTTTGCCCCCGCACAGCGACGCTGGGGCAAGGACGACCGCGCGACCGGCCACAGCCTCATCCGCAGGTCAAGGATGCAAAGCCATGGCTCTGCATGTTCTTGCCTACCCGCCCACGGATCGCATCTGCACTCACGGCCACTTTCTCCTGACACGCTGACAGTGCAGGCGGGTTCGCAGGAAACCCACCAGGGCACCGGCACCTACGATCATCGCTTCGCAACCTCCAAGAAAATCCGCACTGACCGTGTACAGGAGGTCGGTGGACTAGGATTCCGGGTAGTAGAGGCCGGTTCCGTCGGAGCCGTGGATAGCGCCAAGAGTCAAACCGGATTTTCTCCAGAAAGCCCATAGGTCGTGCCCTTCGCTGCCCTGTGTGGGAAAACGACGACCGCGCTGCTGAAGCAACGCCTTAAGGCCGCATTGCCGCATTCGGCGGCATAGCCGACCAGGTAGACGGAGTGCCACCAAACTGAAGCACATGGGCAAGCATATCCTTGCCGTCCGCCATGCGCTCGTTAGCGACGTCCAGCCCGTCCCGCTAGGTATCAGGACCTATGATAGATAATTCCGGTTCGGAAGCTCTTCAGGACTGCCTGACAAACTGAGTGTTCTGAATTTCACCGTGGATGTCGATCTCCACCGAGTCGACATCCGGCATTCGGTCCAGAATATAACCAGCCATGAGCATACCCAGCTCTTGGTTCTCGTTTTCCAGAGCGGTCAGGAGCTTGTCTGCGACGATCTGGCAGCGTTCTACCTGATTGGGGTGTTGCACCCACTCGCGGCTCATCTGCCAGCCCTGGTCCATGTCAGCGTCGAATCTTGTGAAATACTCTTCACCCTCTGCGAGCAGAGTCTCAGGTACGTTGAGGTTATATTCCCAATCATCAATGATGGCCTTTAGAATCATAGTGCGCCCCATTAACAGTTAGCCCGGCAGGGCGACATTCTAGCAGAGGTGTTTAAGTCTCAATGGAAGATTGCCCATGCTGTTAACCATTCCTGGCTTGCTCGACCAGGTTCAATTCTAAAAGATCCACCAAGTCCTCGCCGATACCCTTCGTCAACGGTAGACTCACCGCTGGCTTCGCCGCCGCCCGGATCAAGGACAACCTGGAGCTGCAGGCGGATCCCACGCGCACGAAGCTGCTGACTCGCATCCTCATGGCGAGTTTTGGTCACCACCATACCTTCCGCTTCGGCGCCTTACCCCACCGGGTAGCGGACCCCATCTTTGCTCGCTACCGTCCTGGTATGGCCTACGGCGACCACGTAGACGATCCCATCATGGGCAGTACTGGGTCGCGTTTTCACAGCGATACGGTTCAAGCTCCCGATCGGGGGCGCAGTCATCTACCCCACCTCGTCATTCCGGCAGAGATTGCCGGGATCCAGGTACCAGGGATAGCAAAACCGTGGGAGTTTGAATCATTATGTCGTACAACCATGTAATTTGAATATAAACGCTACCCGAATCAGAGGGGAAAACTACGAATCACACGAATCTGTGCAAATCGGATTGTTTGCGCACCCCCAGTCCAAAGATGCAATTCGCAGCCTGCCTATGCATCCTTAGCACGTAGACAGGTGCTCATCCCGCATCTTCGGGCTACTTGCGTTTTGACTGGCTATTACCTACTTCAATACTGTATCGTCTGACCCGCATAGACGCGGTAGCTATAGGAACCAAGAACAGATAAGAGTTCGCCCTAGTTGTTCGCTGGGAGAGACCAAGGTAACACGTTGTTCGCAGAACTTAGCCCATTGTTTCTAAGAGCCTGTTTACGATCTATGGAGTAACAAGGCTAGGAAATCCGGGCTCCTAAATTGTGAGCTAGTATTGAGTTCTCGCTCACAGTTTTTCCATAACCTTCAACACGTTCCCAGCTAAGCAAGCGAGCACTCGACAATCCGTCGTTTGGGAGTCACTGCAAAGGTATGCAGTTCGTTCCGCCTGGCGACCTCCACCGTAGCCCCCAGTACGTTCTGTACGGCATGGGAAATGGATGTCCCGTATAATCGCCATCAACCAGCACATTCGCCGCTACCGACAAAGGGTGCCTGCTCTGTCGGCGATAGAACATCATAAATCCATTGAGAAGTAGGGTGTAAGAACAGATAAGTATTTCAGTTTCTATGATGATCGCCACCCTAGATTACTAACAAAAGGTAGGAGGCTTCTATGAAGGTCGATGGGAAACTCCTGACAAACTAGACTTTATTGGAGAACAAAGAATACTTGGAAAATAAGGAAAAGACAGGTCTCTATAACAGATATGATGCTGCCTTAGCAGCTAGATCAAGTGAATAAACTGTTCTTACCCTGGATGGAAAAGGTCTGTTTAGGAAAGCTAGGGAACGTGATTGGTTGTCATATATCATAGTAGCTATGATAAAGTAACCAAAGTCCTTCTTGATTATGCCACCACATAATTCTAATAAGGGAAATTCAGCCGATCACTTCAGTTGCTACTGCACATTACGTGTCGGCTGGTTTGCGACGTTAAATCGACAGAAAAGCGATGGAGACCCTTGTAATATTGTAGCTTCACAGACGAATAAAGCTAAAGGGTACTATAAATTCTATACAAGAAGGTGCAATGCATGATAAGACATGAATTGATAAAGTAAAGCCATAAAGCTCTACTCGAATGAAATATCAAAGAGCCCAACAAGATTAGGCTGCAGTGAGCGTATTGTAACTTGCGATTATATGCAAGAGTTCCTTATGGGTAAAAACCCTATTTTTAGAGGTGCCAAAAAGTATATTGGAGTTTGATTACGTACGAAGCGATCATTCCATGTAAATATTTCTTAACACAGAAAATAGGAGACTCTAATTTATAAGAGGCCATGTCTTTGCAAAGGATATGGTAAGGCATAGAACGGAATTGTCTAGTTATGATAAATAAATTGAGATTATAAACTAGAAAGAAATAATGAAGAAACTAATATCAACAAATAACGAGTTGCTGAAACTAGTCAAGTAAGGTTTGTAGGAAATTGAGGAATAATTGGATTCTTCGTTTGAGCCTGTATGCATTTATCAAATATCAGGTCCTGCATGATTATATACCAAGGAAGAAGCTACCTCAGTTGTAGGCGATAGAGGTTATGCAGTTACATGCTGGGGAAGGAGCAAAAAGAAAGGCGAATGGCGTCAACGTGAGGAGACGGGAGATGCTTCGCTGTGTGCATGAGACCCTCCTGCTGTCCCTGGATGACCTACCGGCAGTGACCCACGATGAGATGAGGTCCCGCTCGGGCTTGGACCGCTGTCTGTGCCGCCACGGCTTTTCTAACCTCAAGAACTAAGTACTCTCCAAGGAGGAAGGCGCCAAAACGTCGGTGAAGAGCTTCAACAGGCTTTATGCACGTTGATGTGAAGTACCTGCCTCAAATGCCGGATTATGACCAACGCAACAACTTAGATGCCGCTGTTGATCGCACCACTCCCTGGGTGTACGTGGAACATAGGTCAGCACGATCTGCGAGCAGCTTCCTCCTACGCCTGATCGACACGGCGCCGTTCCACTATCGCTCAGGTCCTCACCGACAACGGCATATCGCCGCAGTATCGGCCACTGCCCGCTCCAACTCCGCCGAGCACCTAGCCAATACTGGTAAACGCTACGTTCGGGTCTACAATCAACATATTCCCCGGGTTCAGATCCGATCGACTTACTAATTATAAAAGCCATTCAGAAAGACTTTCTTACTAGTGGAATGTTTAATATACATAACTCTTCAAATACGAAGACGTACTGAAGCAGAACAGTAAACAACTCGGAATCAAGCATGCGAATAAAACGTGCGGATATCGGGAATATATAAGGATATAAAAGAACACCCATCTTGTTTGAGCTGGTCTTCTTACCAGACTAACATTCCCCTCGGCCTGATATTCCAAGCCAGGAGTTTGACTATGACCGCTCCCTGTGCTGTTCTCGCCTCCCTTGAGGACACCTCTTGGTATCACTGCGTATGCTATTGTGTGCGTCGTGCCTTCTTGTGTAGTGGGGACCCGTTCTCGGGTTTGGATTTCGATTACCTCCGCAGTTGGATTGCCGAACGCATCCATCAGCTCGCCGCCTTGTTTGCTATCGAGCCTGTCCAAGGGCTCCCGAACAATAATCACTTCTGGAACATAGCCCTGGCCGTAAACTACTTAAGACGCCGAGGACACCGAGGAGGCACTAAAAAGAAGGTTTCTGCACCCGGAACGTTGCGAGCAATCCGCATCGACCGGCAATCTAACAACGACTTGGCCGATAATGATCAGTATTCTTTGCATGCTCTGTGTCTTAGGTGGTTCAAATTATCCAACCAATTGTTTTATATCTAGTTATCATTCGGTTTCCCTGTCCTGGCAAGCGGCTTTTACATGTATGTCGACTCTTTGGAGGCACGCTTTGATTATATGCCCCTGCCTTGATAACCTCATTGCTGACATGGACAGCGCACTGGTCGGCCCTTAGAATTCACCCTGGCAGGGATAGGTCCTGGGTTGTATTGGCGTTGGCTGTGGGATCTGTGGGTTACGGTGCGTTCGGCCCTATCGTTGCGCTTCGGGATCGGGCAGCGCGTTGGGTTCGGGCCATTCGCCGTGGTTCCGTCCACTGAGCCACTGCTCACCGCATCCTATACATCCAAGGTGAAGGGCCGGAACAGACCGGCAATACGGGGGGCATGTGGGTGTAGGTTGCGTTAATCCCTTAGGACCTCTTTTAACCAAACAGCTTCATTAAAGCTTCGAGACGGCAGGTGAAAGGGCAAGGGGCGATCCCTAGCGTTACTGGCGGTGCCCCCCGATACCGCCACCGTTTGTTCGGAGATGCCTATGAGAAAACCCGCTATTCTGGCCCTGGAAGACGAGTCCGTCTTCCGCGGGACTTCCATCGGTGCGGACGGATACAGCATTGGCGAGGTGGTTTTCAACACCGCCATGACCGGCTATCAGGAGATCTTGACCGACCCTTCGTACTGCCGACAGCTGGTAACTCTGACTTATCCCCATATCGGCAATGTGGGCGTCAACGCAGATGACGAAGAGTCCCCCCAGGTCCATGCTGCTGGATTGATTGTGCGTGATCTCCCAGTGCAGGCCAGCAATTGGCGCCTGCAGGCATCCCTGGGCGACTATCTGACGCGCCACGGCGTGGCTGCTATCGCCGACATCGACACCCGGCAGCTAACCCGAATACTAAGGGAAAAAGGCACCCAGAGTGGCTGTATCCAGGCGGGGGACATCATCAACGAGGCGGCCGCAATCGGAGCGGCGAAGTCATTTCCGGGCTTGCAGGGGATGGATCTGGCCCGAGCGGTGACCACACCGACTCCTTACGAGTGGACACGAGGAGTGTGGGATCTGGGTACTGGTGGCTCGGATGCGCCGTCCCCGAGCGACAAGCAGCCGCTACATGAGGTTGCCTATGACTACGGGGTCAAGTACAACATCCTGCGTATGCTAGTGCAACGCGGTTGCCGGGTTACCGTCGTGTCCGCCCAACTGTCTTCGGTCGAGGTGCTGGCGCTAGGACCGGACGGCATATTCCTGTCCAACGGCCCTGGGGATCCGGAGCCGTGCGATTATGCGATTGCGTCGATTCGCACGCTCTTGGAGACCGGCATACCCCTATTCGGTATTTGCCTGGGACATCAGCTCCTGGCACTGGCATGCGGCGCCCGCACTCTGAAGATGAAGTTCGGTCACCATGGCGCCAATCACCCGGTTCAAGAATTGGCCACGGGTCGGGTAATGATCAGCAGCCAGAACCATGGCTTCGCGGTGGACGAAGACAGCCTCCCGGCACAGGTCCAGGCGACCCACCGTTCCCTCTTCGATGGTTCCCTGCAGGGTATTCATCACCGGGAGTACCCCGCCTTCGGTTTCCAGGGCCACCCCGAAGCCAATCCCGGACCACACGATGTGGGCCCCATGTTCGACCACTTTATCGATTTGATAGACAAGCGGGAGAGTTAGCCGAAACTTAGGCTTAGTCTGCGGGAAGAAATTTTAGCCGCGAATGAGCGCAAATGTGTCAAGAATAGTTGATGAAGGTGAACCAGTCTCTCGTCGTGTTATCGGGTGTACGTTTGAGGTCAGCAATATCTTAAGTCCAGGGTTTTTTGGAATCTGTGTATGAGAATGCTTTGTGTGTTGAGCTGGCTGAGCAGCGAATCCCTTTTGAGCGGCAGGTGAAGCTAAGGGCGGTTAATCGCACTTTAGCAAAGCACGATGCCCAAGTGATGAACTACTAATTTTGGCATACCTCGTCTGGGAGTATACCGCATTGTGTGGAGACACGACGATCGCAAGCTAATCTGACCTGGCAGACACCCCAGCTGGGTATTTTTCGACTATCTGAGTTTATTCGCGTTCATTTGCGGCAAAAAAGCAATTCCTTTCAGGTAAAGCGTTTCAATGCCAAGACGAACAGACATCAATAGCATCCTGATCATCGGTGCCGGTCCTATCGTGGTCGGTCAGGCCTGCGAGTTCGATTACTCCGGGGCCCAGGCCTGTAAGGCGCTACGGGAGGAGGGCTATCGCGTTGTCCTGGTCAACTCGAATCCGGCCACCATCATGACGGACCCGGAAATGGCCGACGCCACCTATATCGAGCCCATTACCTGCGGACCCTCGCACGCATTATCGAGCGGGAACGTCCGGACACCCTGCTGCCCACCATGGGTGGCCAGACGGCGCTTAATACAGCCCTCGACCTAGTGCGTGAAGGGGTGCTGGAATAGTATGGCGTGGAGCTGATCGGGGCTTCCCGAGAGGCCATCGACAAGGCGGAAGATCGGGATCTGTTCCGCCGGGCCATGCGCAGGATCGGGCTAGACCTGCCTCGATCTGCTATGGCCCACAGCCTGGAAGAGGCCCTACAAGTACAGGCCCAGATCGGCTTCCCGGCCATCATCCGACCTTCTTTCACACTGGGCGGCAGCGGCGGTGGCATCGCTTACAATCTCGAAGAATTCGAGGACATCTGCCGGCGTGGGTTAGATCTTTCTCCGACCAGCGAGCTGCTGATCGAAGAATCAGTCCTCTGCTGGAAGGAGTACGAGATGGAGGTGGTGCGGGACCACCGGGACAACTGCATCGTCGTCTGCTCCATTGAGAACCTTGATCCCATGGGGGTACACACCGGCGACTCCATCACGGTCGCCCCGGCCCAGACCCTGACGGACAAGGAATACCAGCGGATGCGCAATGCCTCAATCGCCGTGCTGCGGGAGATCGGCGTCGACACTGGCGGTTCCAATGTGCAGTTCGCGATCAACCCGGACGACGGGTGCATGCTCATCATTGAGATGAACCCCCGGGTCTCGCGCTCCTCGGCCTTGGCCTCCAAGGCCACTGGTTTTCCCATCGCCAAGGTGGCAGCCAAGCTTGCGGTGGGCTATCGGCTTGATGAGTTGGAGAACGAGATCACGGGCGGCGTCACTCCCGCCGCTTTTGAACCCACCATCGATTATGTGGTCACCAAAATCCCGCGCTTCGCCTTCGAGAAGTTTCCCCGGGCGGACCCCAGGCTCACGACCCAGATGAAATCGGTGGGCGAAGTGATGGCCATCGGGCGCACCTTCCAAGAGTCGTTGCAAAAGGCCCTGCGCGGGCTAGACACGGACCGGGCCGGACTCGACGAGATCGTGGATCCAGCACACCCGGAGGTCCACCAAATCCTATGCCGGGAGGTCCGCCAGCCCGGTGCCGAGCGTATCCTCTATGTGGCTGATGCCTTCCGCGTCGGCATGCCGACCCAGAAGATCCAAACAATCAGCGGCATTGACCCCTGGTTTCTAGCCCAGATCGAAGAACTCGTCCGAATTGAGGAGGATGTCAAATCCAAGGGGGCCGCTGGACTGACCAACAGATGTCTACATTTCCTAAAGCGCAAGGGATTTTCTGATCGGCGCCTAGCGACGCTGGTTGGCCTCAGTGAGCAGCAGGTCCGGGGCCTACGGCACACGCTAGGTGTACGTCCCGTCTACAAGCGGGTAGACACTTGTGCTGCCGAGTTTGCCGCCAACACGGCCTATTTGTACGCCACTTACGGGGAAATGTGCGAGGCGGTACCGACCGAGTGCAAAAAGATCATGGTTCTGGGCGGCGGGCCCAACCGCATCGGCCAGGGCATCGAGTTCGACTACTGCTGTGTCCATGCCGCCTTCGCCATGCGTGAGGACGGCTATGAGACCATCATGGTCAACTGCAACCCGGAGACCGTATCCACGGACTACGACACCTCGGACCGGCTCTACTTCGAGCCCCTGACCCTGGAAGACGTGCTGGAGATCGTCGCCAAGGAGCAGCCTTTCGGCGTCATCGTCCAGTACGGCGGGCAGACCCCACTCAAGCTTGCCCGGGATCTGGAGACCGCCGGTGTCCCTATCATCGGTACCACGCCGGATTCCATCGACTTGGCGGAGGATCGCGGACGCTTCCAGCACCTGATCCGGGACTTGGGCCTGCGCCAGCCCCCCAACGCCACCGCCTGCAGTGAGGAAGAGGCGGTGGCCGAGGCGATACGGATCGGTTATCCCCTGGTGGTACGGCCGTCCTATGTGCTCGGTGGTCGAGCCATGGAGGTTGTCTACGACGAAACGGACCTCAAGCGTTACATGCGGGAAGCGGTGCGGGTATCGAATGAATCCCCCGTATTGCTCGACCGCTTCATCGCCGACGCTATCGAGGTGGACATAGATGCTGTTTGCGACGGCAGAGAGGTGCTGATCGGTGGCATCATGGAGCACATCGAGCAGGCTGGCGTACACTCCGGCGATTCCGCCTGCTCGCTGCCTCCCTATACTCTATCGCCAGCCATTCAGGATCGGATGCGTGAGCAAATGAGCAGGCTGGCACGGGCTTTGAGGGTGGGCGGGTTGATGAACGCTCAGTTTGCGGTCAAGGATCAGGATATCTACGTGCTAGAGGTCAATCCGCGGGCCTCGCGCACCGTGCCGTTCGTCTCCAAGTCCATTGGGGTACCCCTGGCGAAGGTAGCGGCCCGCTGCATGGTCGGCGTATCCCTACGGGAGCAGGGTCTAGTCAGAGAACGCCGACCCAAGCACTACTTCGTGAAGGAGGCCGTGTTTCCGTTCATCAAGTTTCCTGGCGTAGACACCCTATTAGGGCCGGAGATGAAGTCCACCGGGGAAGTAATGGGCGTCGGCGAATCATTCGGTGAGGCCTACGCCAAGGCTCTGGACGGAGCCGGGACGGGATTACCGAGCAAGGGCAAGGCAATGCTCAGCGTGCGCCAGGCAGACCGGTCAAGATTGGTACGGGTAGCCAGGGAGCTGTCGGAGCTCGGATTCAATCTCTACGGCACCCGCGGCAGTGCGGCGGCGGTAAAAGAGGCGGGCATCCCGTGCCAGGCAGTCAACAAGGTTGCGGAAGGACGGCCCCACATCGTGGATATGATTAAGAACCATGGCGTCAGCTTCATCGTCAATACCACCGAAGGCGCCCAGGCCATCATCGACTCCGCGGAGATCCGCCGGGCCGCCCTCCGGTATAAGGTAAGCTACACCACGACCATCTCCGGTGCCGAAGCAACCTGTCTGGCCTTGAAGCAGCTGGACGCTGGCGGAGTCAACCGGTTACAGGAACTTTACTGACCGCCGTCTGGCGGGAATTCCAGCCTGTCACATGATTTAGGCCTTCCCGCGGCACCACACGGGGATACGCCACATTTGTCCCGACGCTAGGTAAGGATATCCCCCCACCCACCCCAGACAATGCCGAATAATTCAGGATTCCACGAGGTGGGCAAAGTCTACCCTACGAAGAGGACACTTCCCATGCCCAGAGTACCTCTGACCACCAGAGGCGCTGAGCAATTGCGTTCCGAGCTTGATCGCCTGAAACGAGTCGAGCGGCCATGTATTATCGAGGCCATTTCTGAGGCGCGCTCACACGGTGATCTCAAGGAGAATGCTGAGTACCATGCAGCCCGCGAGCAGCAAGGCTTCATCGAGGGTCGCATCAAAGACATCGAGACCAAGCTTGCCAACGCCCACATCATTGATGTGACGGATGAACACACCCGGACTTTAGCCGACAGCAAGGTAATCTTCGGCGCCACCGTGGAGGTGCTGGAGCTCGACCGCGATCAGGAGCAAACCTTCCGGATCGTCGGCGATGACGAGGCCGACTCCACATGCGGCCTGATTTCCATCAGCTCACCCATCGCCCGATCCTTGATCGGAAAGCAAATGGACGACGTGGTTGCGATTGACACGCCCAGCGGACTCCGCGAGTTCGAGATCCTGGAAGTCCGTTACGAATGATAGTGCCTTGAGTTCTTCGCCCGTATCAGCGACTTACCCCCACCTTGCGGGGGTCTGGGGGGCTATACGGTGGATCGGAAGGAGCTTCCCGACGCTGGAGTGGGGGAGCAAAGTCGAAGGAAAAATCTGTCCCTACCCAAACTTCCAGAACTGGAAACCTTGAGGTTGACGATAGCAGTGCTATCGCCAGTGGCCTGAATTACGAATAATCCCTAGTTCTCGCGCTTGGCGGTCGCTCACCTGCTCCGCGCGCAGATGCTCCGACCCGCAGGGTCGCTTCCACCTCTACGAGAGCAATCTCCCCCCATTGTGGGCGATTAAGCCGAACTCGCAGTTCTCCCCATCGCGACATCCCTTACGTCGGATCAAGGTATGGTTGATCCAGGTTTCGTGCCTGTTCAACAAACGCACCAGATCCCCCTCGACCAAGCTTCCCACCAACTTACCCTATTAGCCCTAGAATTGCTTCTGCAAGGCCTTCATCTTCTTGTCCGTTTCCTGGAATATGCGGGCCGTCTCTTGGAATTCGCGGTTCAAAACCCGCTGCGACTTCTGGAACTTACGGTCCCTTTTCCTTGAAGTTATGTTCCGTTTCCTGGGACAACTGCCAGGTTTTCTTGAAAGTTAATACGTTTTCTATGATGAACGTGATACCACCTTGATGAAAGTTCTCCCTTCTGACAACGAATTTCGCTCTCGACCAGCCACAGATCCCGGAGACAAAGAAAAGCTTTGTTCAGAATAGGGTAGAGATCAAAGGGTCCTTTATGGGCTCCAGACGGCTAACGATCATCAAGCTGTGCCAGAACATTCCGCGCCACCCGGCGTTGCTCATCGTCGCCCTCTTCCAGTACCTCATAGAGTAGTCGCCGGACCCCCATATTCTTCTCCTGATCGCGCAGTTCTTTGATCCACTTGAGTTTCCCATCCACCGGATCCGGTGGATTCGGTTCATCCGACGCCCCGGAAACAGGCTCCTCAGCAGCCTCAATGGTATCCAGCTCCTCCTCTGTCAGGGGTCGGAACCGTTCCGGGTCCAGAGGATTGCCACCGGCTAGGTCCCGGCCGACCAGCTTCTCCTCACCATCAGACTTACCACTCTGCCCGCCGGGAGATGCAGTTGGGTCTGTGTCCAATCCCTCGCCAGGGGGAGACCCCCACCCCCCAGCGGATGTCCCGCCGGGGGCCGTCCTGCCGGTAGCTGCCGTCGCCCGGGCCGCTTCGGATGCCTTCCGTCGCTGCTGAAAGAAGCGGGAGGCAAGGACCCCGAGCTCGAACAGAATCCACATGGGCAGGGCGAGCAAGGTCTGGGAGATCACGTCTGGGGGCGTCAACAGCATCCCCACGACAAAGACGCCGACGATGAGATAGGATCGTTTATGGGCTAAATCCGCCGGCGTCGTGATGCCAGCGGCCACCAACAGGATGGTGGCGATGGGAATCTCGAAGGCGATGCCAAAGGCGAAGAACAGGGTAAGGACGAAGTCCAGGTAGTGGCTGATATCCGTCATGACCGCCACCCCCTCTGGAGCGGTCCCGGTCAGGAAGGCGAATACCAGCGGGAAAACCGCGTAGTAGGCGAAGACCATCCCCAGATAAAAGAGCAGGATGCTGGAGAACAGCAGAGAAATAGCCAGCTGCTTCTCGTGGCTGTAGAGCCCTGGCGCCACGAACGACCAGAGCTGGAACAGCAGATAGGGCATGGACAGAAAGACCGCCGACACCAGCACTAACTTGAAGGGGGTCAGGAAAGGAGAGGCCACCTGAGTGGCAATCATGCTGGCCCCCTCCGGCAGCTGCGCCATCAAGGGCGTGGCCACATAGATATAGATGTCATTGGCAAAGGGGAAGAGCACGAGAAATACTACCAACACCGCTACCAGCATCCGCATCAGGCGGTCGCGCAGCTCCATCAGGTGAGCAACGAAGGGCTGTTCCTGGCCCGGTGCTTTGGGATTCGTGAGCGATGACATCGTACTCGATGTGGACCTGATGGCGTCCAGAATATACCCGTCAGTGGAAGTGCTCGTGGACCCAATATGTATTCTGAAGCTACGGATTACACAGGGTAGGGTGTACTATGCCCACCGTCCCAGCGCTGTAAGGTAAAGGTATCGGACTGCGATCTAAGAGTAGCAAGTGGCCGCGAGCTTCAGATAATAGCGGTGCAGGCAGCTTGCCTGTACTTCGAGCGCCTGCGGATCACCACTGTTATCAATGATGTCGTCCGCGCCTTCCAGGCGCCGGGACCTGGGTACCTGGCTGTCGATGATGCTTTGGATCTCCACCACATCCAGACCGCTCCTGCACCGTACGCGGTGCATCTGCTCCGCTTCGGGAAGATCCACCACCAATATGCGGTCGGCGAGTGCTGTTTGTCCGGCCTCGAACAACAGGGGGATCTCCAGCACGGCATAGGGCGCTGAGAGCTGTGCCAGGCGGCGTTGCATTTCCGAGACGATCTGCGGGTGCAGGATCGTTTCGAGGCGCGCGCGCGCTGCGATGTCCGAGAAGACCAAGGCGCGCATGGCGGCTCGATCCAAATGTCCATTAGCGTCGATGAAACGAGTGCCGAAGGTCCCTGCAATCAGCTCCAGGACCGGACTGCCCGGGGCCGTCAGCACGCGAGATATAGCGTCGGCATCGATAACGGGCACCCCGATTCCGCCTAACAGAGCGGCGACGCTGGATTTACCGCTGCCTACCCCTCCGGTCAGGGCGACGACCAGCATATGTGAATACCCTCATCAACATGCGCGTAGATATCTTTCCAAAGTTATTGCTTATCCTAAAGTGTATGTTTCGCTTTGCCCAACCCGACTGAAATCGGATCGGGACAACCGAATAATAAACAGAACGGGTATTTACCCGGACCGGGTCATCCCGGCAGAGAGTGTCGGAATCTAGACGCCATGGATGGCAAAAACAATGGGCTAGGTCCTGTTAACATTTAGCTCTAACTACCTGTTCCTTTTATATGTCAAATAGCTGCAACTCACGCGGTCCGCACTGCGGGCCACACGCTAACCATTTGATTATTTCAGAGTCAGCTGTTTTTAATTTCCTAACCGTCAACACGAACTAGTTTCTAGATAGCCCCTGAGCACTATCGGGTGATTTTCTATTACAGATTCGGCCGCGCAGCGACGGGCTCGGCTAACCACACGGCGACAAGTTTACCGTGGCGGGGGATGTGCACGACCCCGTCCGCTCCACCTGATGAATGAGGCTGGTTAGCTGGGTTTTGGCCTCGGCGATCAAAGTCTGGGACACCTATTGGACTCTTATATTAGAGTCCTATATTCATGTTTCTAGCTATTTTAGGCTTTCCGGTGGATGTTGTCACGTTCCTCGCGGTGTCGGATTGCTAGCCGGTGAGGAGTAGACACAGGTAGTATAGAAAGAAATGAAAATACTGATTTCGGATACCGCTGTTTTTACCTTCCATAGCCCCGGATTCCAACAGCCCTACCGGAATGACGAGGGAGGGGCCGACAGACTTCACCGCTTAGAATTTATCCACTACCCCAGACTGTTCTATCCTCCACCCCCGGCATGATCCTAGGGTAGGCTGTGCCCACCGACCGGGATTCCGGTCGCTAACGACCAGTCGTCGGCTTCCAGCTCATCAATATCGATTTTTCCATACTCAATCCAGCTTAGGCTGTTCCACAGCTCCGCGCTTAGCCAGGGCGTTATGTACCATGGCTTCGATGCCCGCGGCATCCAGGCCGCAGTCGGCGAGCTGTTTCTGCTGAGTGGCCTAGTCCGGGAAGGAGACAGTGGGCCGCGGACCTGCCTAGCAGCCAACAGCTCTGACACGACCATGCCGACGCCGCCGCGGCCACAGCGTTCTCCTCCAGGATGAGGAGTTAGGCAGTGGGTACTGCCAGCTTCAAGATCAGATCCCCATCCAAGGGCTTGATGAAGCGCTATTGACCACCGTGGAATCCAAGGCCTCCACTACCTGCAATGCGGGGTGCACCAGAGTCCTGAAGGCGAGTAACGCGACGTTTCGACCCATGCGGTGCAGTTGAGTTCAGGAGCAGGACCTCAAGCCCCAATCCGACGGCATAATAGAATAGACCCACACCCCAATAGATAGCATATCATAGGGAGCAGGTTGGGGACGGTACGAGCGTAGCTTAGGCCCGTCGCGAGAAGGTGGAGTAGATAGCCACCACCGGCTTGAGGCCCTCGTAGCTAGAGTCATGGCGTGCTGCTCGGCGATCTCCACATCCAGATAGCGACCTGGCAAAGTTCGCCGCGAACCTAGGGTACCAAGCATCACCATGCCCTTCAGGTGCTCCTCCCAGCGGCCCATGAATTCCCACAACCCACATATGGCACAGGGCGGATTTGTCGCCCTCACGCCCCCTGGTGTAGAACCCGGCTTAGAGAACCCGCCGGCCGGAAAGTAACCGCCCCAGATGGCCACTGATGGCCCCTACCGGCGGCGAGATGGACATCCCCTTGTCGTTCAGGACCACCAGCTGGTTCAGTTTCAGGGCCCCCAGTGTGATTAAGGGCCTCGGAGGCCATACCGGCCCCCACGACGCCTCACCGATCCCACGATCATCTGCCGTGCCGGGGGACACCTCACCTTTGGCCTGCGCAGCCAGTGCCATCTCCAAGGCGGCGCCGATGGAGGTGCTTGTACGTACCCCACACCGAAGGCGTCGTAGGAACTCTCGTCGCAGTTGGGGAATCCCTGATAGCCCACCGCGTTTCTATAGGATCCCCATACGGGCGCGTCGGCCAGTGAGTATCTTACTGGGGATAGGCCTGATGACCCACATCCCAGATCAGCCGATCATTCAGAGTATCAAATGCATAGTACAGCGCGACCGTGAAATCCACCACCCCAAGTCCCACCGCCAGATGACCGCCGGTGCGAGAAACACTGTCGATGAGAAATCCGAGCAGCTCGGCGGACAGCGCAATGCGGGAGATTAGCGGAAAGCGGCTCGCTTCCTGCACCGATAGGGATCGAAGGTCGGGGCAGTAGTCTAGTTCAACCTTACACGGGCTGGATGGAACCACGAATACACACGAATAGACATGAATTCGTGTGTATTCGTGGTTCAAACGATTCTACGTTGGACACTGTATACTATCCCTGGTGTGCCTTTGCTCAACCTACTTGGTCGGAGTAGTAGGGACAGTCCCCCGTATCTGTCCTAAAATTAGGGGTATCGATAAAGTGGGAGTTATTCCTTGCCAAAAAGGAACGCGAATCGACATAAATCGGTCGCAATTGGTCTGCTACCATCGAAAATTCTTGGTGTATTTGCGGCTAAATTAGCCGTTTGGAATCGGTACGGGATCCGCAATCCGCCGGGCTGCAGGCCTCCTCTAGCACAAGCTGCCAAGACGCCTGGGCGGTTGTGAGAGGCGCCGACCACGCTTGGTAGACCAAGTGCCACTGACGCGTGAGCGGAAAAGGAGAAGCGTTCTGTGGCTGTGGCTTGGCGGGTACCGGAGCCAAGCTCTCGCATCATGAACACCTCCCTGGCCAAGCGTCGGATGCCGATAAATTGCATTCCGACCGCAGATGTGCTTACCCAACCCCTCGAACAGGGGCAGTCCCACCTCCTCCTCAAGCTGACGAACCTGCATCGACACCGCTGGTTGGGTAAGATACAGCCCATGTGTTGAATTTATACCCTAATGCCCTCGAAGATATTCAGATATTCCTGGGCGGGCCCGAACCAGGAGTTATCTGTGTACATGCCGTTGAGTCGCAGCTGCCGGAAATAGGCCGGATACCGGAACCAGAGCCAGATGGCCCGCCGCAGGGCGGATTCGAGTCCCGCCGAGGTGGGAACGTCGAACAGAAAGCCGTTGACCTCCTCGAAGGCCTTGTCCGAGTAGTTGGCGTCGAAGACGCTATCCACCAGTCCACCCACCCGACGTACCACCGGCACCACACCATACTGCATGGCGGTCATCTGGGTCAGTCCGCAGGGCTCATAGATGCTGGGGATGACCATAATGTCCGCTCCGGCATGGATCTGATGGGAGAGTGCTTCGTCATACTCGAGGATCAGGCGACAATCGGCACTCCCGTCGGTGTGGCGCTTGAGCTCCTGAAACAGCTCGTCGATCCAGGGTTCCGAGGCACTCCCGAGCAGGACCATTTGGCAGCTGTTTTCCAGGGCATAGTGGGCAGTGTGACGCATCAGCTCCACGCCCTTCTGGCGATCAAGCTGGCTGATGATGGCGACGATTGGCTTGGCAGCTTCTTCCAGCCCCAGCTGCCGGCGTAGCTGTCGTTTGTCGTAGGCCTTGCCGGGCAGGTACTCCGGGCCGTAGGTCCGGACGATGTGAGGATCTGTCTGGGGATCCCAGGTACCCTCATCAATGCCATTGATCACCCCCCACAGCTTGTGGCTGTGGGCATGCAGAGTCTCCTGCAACCCCATGCCCTGATCCGTGTACAGGATCTCCCAGGCATGGCGGGGGGAGACGGTAGTGATAGCGTTGGCGTAGACGAGTGCGCCTTTGAGGAGATTTGCAGCGTGCGGCTGGTCCCTATCAAGCAGCCGATCACTGGTCATCAGCCGGTCCGGCTCTAAGCCCACGGCGCGCAACAGGTATTCCCCCGCCACCCCCTGATGGGCTAGGTTATGCAGTGTGTGGCAGACCCGCGGGCGTTCAAGCCCCAAGGCCTCGTAGCGCTCCCAGCGCAGTACCGGTACCAGAGCAGTGTGCCAATCATGACAGTGAATGATGTCCGGTTGTTTGCCGGTCTTCAGCAGAAATTCGAGGCTGGCGCGGCAGAAGAAGGCGAAGCGTCCCGGATCGTCTACCTCACCGTAGATGCGTCCGCGCTGGTAAAACCCGTGATCGGAATGGGGATCGATGAAGAAGCAATGAATCCCGTCCACATATCCGGATTCGATACTACAGGATAACCACTGGTCGTAGAAAGGGACCTGCAAGTCCTCGTAGGCCCGGTGTAGACCTTCGATCAGGTCCGAACGCAGGCAATCGTATCTGGGCAGGATGATCTCGACCTGGTGGCCCTGTTCGGCCAGCACCCGGGACAAGCCATGAATGACGTCGCCAAGGCCACCTACCTTGGCGACAGGTGTGCACTCGGCGCCGACTTGGGTGATATACATGGCTATCCGCCTTGGCTGGGATGTGTTGACATTGGTGCAGGGCAGGGGGCAGTTATCAGTTAGCAGGGGTCAAGATATCGGAAGATGCCGGTTAGCGGACCTATATATCCTAATACTTTCCTCCTGCCCCCTGATAACTGACAGCGGCAAAAATGATTACCCTCAGTTGAAGTGTCTCGGATCCAGATCCGGGAACAGGTTGTCCATCCTTTCCAGCGCGGTGAGCTGCTCATCTCGAATCCGGCCTCCGCGCAGGACCCCAGCCAGGAAGCAGAAACGGGCCAGTTGGTTGCGCAGGCGCGACTCACAGTAGTCCGACCCGGCACCCCGCCCCATATGGAAGGTCCAGTCCGAGCTCTGAGCCAGCAGCAGGGAGCGGGCCGCCTGCCGCAACAGGCGGGATGCCCCCTCCTGATCCTGTATTCGTCGGCGGTCGTTTACTAGGGCTGCGAGTTCTCCTGCAGCCTGGTGCAGCTCCAGGTACACCCAGCCCATGTCCGGGCGCAACCAAGCACTATTATAGCCCCGCTCGCCCCAGCTAGAGGTCTCGGGACGACGCTCCCCCGCGGTCCCGTGCCGGCGGAGGTGCTCACCCAGAGTCATAGGTTGCATATCCGGTGTCGCGTCGAGGTGGCGGATCAGGGCGTCGATGAAGGCTGGTCCCTCAAACCACCAATGGCCGAACTGCTCGGCATCGTAGGGCGCGACGATAATTGGGGGCCGAGCAGCGAAGGACAAGGACCCGAGCAATCGTCGGCGAGCCGCCACGAATCGCCGCGCGTCGTGTTCAGCCTGAGCCATGGCAGCCGCAGGTTCGTAGGGGGCCTTGGTATCCATCCTCCCGGTGACCCGGTAGAACTTCAGCCCGGTCGGCGCAGCCTTAATGCCTGGGGGAAGAAAGTCCCCCAGGAGGTCCGAATTGCCCTCGTAACCGAGATCCCAGTGGTACTCACGGTACAGGGGGTGGCTGGGGTAACCGATGGTTGGGCACCAGAGCTCCCGCGCCGAGGCCGGATCCCGGCCGAAGACCGCAACCGCTGCGCTTGCCGCAAGTGGGGCGTAGACGCCATGGCGTGGGGGCGGCGACGCCTGTTGCAGTCCGTGGGCATCAAGGACCATGTAGTGGTAACCAGCCTGGGCGACCGCATATTCAAGGCCGGGATAATAGCCACACTCCGGTAGCCAGAGCCCTGCCGGCGCGTGACCAAAGGCGGCCCGGAAATGGTCCCGCCCTACCCGCAGCTGGGCCTGCACCGCTGTTGGCTGGCTGCGCAACAGGGGCAGATAGCCGTGGGTCGCTGCCGTGGTCATGAGTTCCACCAAGCCGCTCGCTTCGAGTGCCCCAAAGGCAGCGATGAGATCACCACCGAGCATGTCCAGGTAGAAGGCCCGGAGGCGTTCGAGGCGCTGCCGATAGAAACGGGCGAGGGCACGGCGTCCCGGATCGGACCGCGGATCCCCAATCAGACGCTCCGCGAGCCGAGCGAAGCGGTCAAGATAATCCAGGTAGCGCCTCGCCAACAGGGGGTCCGCAAGCATACAGAGCAGGGTCGGGGACAGAGAGAGAGTGAGCCGGAACCCGGACCCACGTGCAGCCGCTGCCCTGAGCAGCCTCAGCAGGGGCAGATAGACATCAGTAACGGCCTCGAACAACCAGTGCTCCTCCAGGTGCCGAGGGTGTTCCGGGTGACGGACAAAGGGCAGGTGCGCGCGCAGCAGCAGCGCGAAATGGCCGTGCTGTCTGGGCATTAGATCACCCGTGCCCGGCGGTCTCTAGCCATGCCGGCAGACCTCCGCCGGCGGCAAGGGACTCTAACGCCGAGATGTCGATCGGACGGCGAATATAGAAGCGTCCGTCCGCGCCGACCACGATCGGGTAGCCAAACAGATTGACCGTGGAGCCCGCAGCGGCGCGTCCCTGAACGATCAGTTCTGCATGGAGTTCCAGGTCAGGCAGCGGAGTTGGAGCCTCGCTGGACAGCACCGCACTGGAAAGGGCTGCCCGCGGGTCGTAGATAGGGCCGGGCATATCCGCTGGCGCGGTGTCCAGCTTCGGCGATGACGGCAGCAGGGGCGGAGGCATATCCATCAGCTCGGCACCAGGGGGAAGATCGGTTGTCATCTCCGGGTAGGGCGCCGAATCCTGAGGGATACCAGACGGGATTTCCAGTCCCCGATACTGCAACCATACTTGGCCCAGCTCCTCCCCCACGGGCCCGAAATACCCCGGTATCGGTACGTCATCCAGGTCTGGGTTTGGAAAGACGGGGTAAAGGGACTCGCCGACGGCCGCTAACGCCCCTTCTATAGAGGCGTCGAAAGGAACCTTGGCCCCTATCTCCGGGCGGGGCACCGGGTCGTGGAAAATACCGGGTGAGAATTCCGATCTCCGGTCGTCTGATCCTGCTTGGTCCGAGATTTCCTGCTTGGGGGTCTCCTGCCCAGGCACCTCTGCCAAAGGCGCGGGACACCCCAGCGAGGCATCACACGACTCCCCAGAGGACACCAGATAAGAAGGGACGCCGGCGCGCAGGTATTCCAGTTTCTGGTCCCATGCTCGGTCCAGTGTCTCCTCCGGGGGCACGGGATGCTCCACCGGTATCAGCGTATCATCCAGGTCCGGGTTGGGAAAGGCGGGGTGGAGGGGACTACCGACGACCGCCAACGCCGCTTCTACGAGCATGTCTTCGATCTCCCTCGGTTGCTCCGACGCCGCAAACGATATATTCCGGGCCTGCGGATTGTCCCTAGCAGGTGCGGCCTGCGACGGGGAGAGCTGCCAACGACTTCCTGACCGAACCCGGTTTGAACGTGCCAGCAGCAGCCAGCCCCCCGCATCCGACTCCAGACCGAGCTCACAGCTATACTCGGCGCTGTCTCCGGGCAGAGCAAAGCCGTTCTCGCCCGCGCTCTCTAATGCGCCGGATCCCTGCGAGATGCTCGCAACTATCTCGGTTCGCCCGGCCTGTTCTAGGCGGCATAGACGCAACACTCGACGCAGGCCAGATCCATTGCCAGGAAATAGGCGATGTGCCTCGGCAAGCGTTTCCGATGTGACGTACCATTGGGCCTGAAGGTACTCCGGATCCCGGTCGTAGAGCACCAGGGCCGTCTCTTCGAGTTTAGGCGCAGCTTCACGGAAAATCTCCTCCGCCAGGGCCCGTAACGCCTGCGCATCCGACGCGGTCTGCCTTTCCGGAGAGGCAGGAGATCCTTTTGCGCCCGTGCCGAGTTGAGGTTTCATTGTTTGATCTGATCCATCGATAGCCAGCAGCGATGCCACGGTTCGGTTAGTGACAACCGCGCTCCGCTCAGCCCTGATGCCATGGCGGCCATCATATCAGGGCTGCTAGGCGCCACTGCGGTACAGGTAGTGTAGTCCGGCTCCAGGCACTGGTGTACGCGGTGGGGACAGCATACATGGGGCAGTTCCTGGTAGGTTAGGTCGCTTTCCAGGGGCCACAATCTCCCAGGACGTTCAAATCCATCCCAAATGTACACTACAACTTCTTAATTCTTGATCCTAGTAATGGGAGATACATCAGGCTCTGTCCCGCATTCTTCCGCCGCCGCGGTGCGTGTGCAACTCGATACTCAGGTTCCTGTTTGGAGTACGGCGACAAGTTGAACCTCGGCATCTCGATGAAAACTGCGGGATCTGACATAATCGGGCTGTCGCCAAAGTAGCACCGACCCTCCACCACTTTAGATGCAGAACCGCACCCATCTCCAAGTACAACCGCTGCAGGTCGGGGAAAGCACCGCTAACCCGACACTCAGGTTCCCGACGGGCGTCACGGATAATCGGATCGGCGGTGGCAGCAGCAGATCGGATGTTGATACTAGGTCCTGTTGACATTTACTACTACTTCATTGATTCTAAAGAAAATCCGACGAAGTCCAGGTCTCGGGCTTGATGTGGAGCCCGTCCAGACGCAGGCACCATAGGCACTGAAAGGATTCGGAGATCAAGACCGCACGGGGAGATGGCGACAGTCCATTCAAGAACAATAACATACCTCGCAGATCCCCCCACAGGCGTATGGTATTACCTCATGAGGTGCTTGCTTGTCATTTGCTGTCCGGACTAAAAGGTCACGGAGTTGACATCCTTACTCAATGTCTGGTCAAGGTGCCTAGGTCCTGTTGGTATTTAACTCTAACTAACTGTCTTTATTAAGTTAGATGTCCACAACCTAAACGGTCCGCTCAGCAGACTTTCCGCTAAACGTTTGATTATTGTAGAGTCCGCTGTGTGGACCCTCCCGAACGTCAACACGACTTAGTTGGCTAGTGGCCGGATTCCGCAAGCGCATGGTTCGATCAGACGACCCACTCGCTAGCCGCCAGCCGCAGATTAGGACCCAAATTGGACTCGAACGGGAAGAGTATCTACGGCTGCAGATCCGTGTGGGCCAGCAGGCTGTGCAGGGAGTTATGTGGATGTAGGTTGCGTTAAGGCGCCAGCACGGATACCGCCGTTGATCGACAAGCCTGTATGCGTTTGAACGCGAACACGTCAAATTTATCCCGACACAGGCGAGATCTTTTCCCGTAGATATCTAATGGTTGTCCCGTGCCGCCTCATGGTTATCCACCAGCAGCCGCGACACATCCGGTCCTCCAGGCCCCCCGCCAAAGCAATTAAGTGGATCGCAACGGGGCAGGTTCGTCATAGGGAGAAAGTACACTCCCCTCACGGCATTGCTTTAGGCGCAGGTCGAGCAGATCGAGCAGCTGTTCATGGACACCAATATAATCCGCCTGCACGATCACTCGGTTCAGATACTGCTTGGTAAACCGTTCCACCTGCCGTTCGATGCGTTTTATCAGCCGTCCGGAAAACAGGTAGTAGGGCAGCACGATCAGCTGGCTGGTGCCGAGAAGATCGAGCAGCTGCACCACCTGTTCGAGGCGTGGGAAGGAGACATCGGTAAAGGCGGGCAGCACCAGCTCATGCTGGGTGGTCGCGTAGATCCAGTGGGCCATCTTGGCAACTTCACCGGTGGCCTCGATATCCGAGGCCCCCCGCGCCAGCAGCACCACACCGGTAGTACGGGGGTCCGGCATGGTCAGCCCAACCATAGCTTGATGCAAGCGATAGCGGAGGGCCTTCAGCAGCTGGTCGGTGGTTCCTAGATGGCACCCGTAGCGGAACTCGACGCCGGGATGGCGCGCCCGCGCCACCGCGATGGCCTGGGGGATGTCATGCTTCACATGACCAGCGGCATTCAAGACCAGGGGTAACACCAGCAGGCGCCCTCCCCCATCGCCCAACTCCGCAACGGCCTGCTCCAGACCTTGGGGCAGCAACACCGGGCCATGCCCGATCCGGCATAGCTGGATAGGGATACCGGAATGGCGCGTACGCCACAAATCGGTGAGCGCTTCAACCTCTCGGTTACCCTCGTTACCTGGATCCCGGGTGCCGTGGGCGACCAGCAAGATGACCTCTTCCATCACGCGCCTTTATTCCTCAGGGTCATTCGTCGCCTACCGATGTCGGCCCAAAGGTTAGCAACCGTGAAAGTCTCGAATGATCTTCCTTGTGTCTACCCTCAAAGCGCAGTCCATATCTTCCAAACGCTGGCTTTCTGCATCCGGTGGTCAGCCATGGTCAGCTTCCGATGATTGGGGCTAGCAGGATTGTTGCACCAGCCCTTGCTCTGGGCGATCACCTGCTTTCCGTCGTCAGAGAGCTTGCGCATCCCGCCCCAGAAACGGCAGGTCGCGCAGGTATCTTCCCCTATGGCATCGACAGCGAGATCCCCCCCAGGTCCGCCGTGTTCATGCCCATGTTCATGCTCTTCGTGTTCATGTTTATGATCATCAGACGCCTGCGTGCCCAGCGAGGCGAGCGCGACTGTGCTGACAAGCAGCTTTCCCGAGGTGACCAGAAAATCGCGACGTGTTTTGAGTGACATTGGATACCTCACCTGAGATTTCAGGGGTTCTTACACCTTGACCTCGATCATCAGCGGTGAAAGACCATTCTTGTTGGTCCTCAGATTACGCAGATCCCCGGGGCTGTCCTAGCTAAGGACGTTTTTGTCTCGAATTCACCCATGTCTTTAATTGGTTAAGCAGTTCTCGGTGATCACCTCCATTGAACCGCCATTCGCACTCCTTTAGGAACAGGTGAAA
>Ga0056114_1000034_pt1 | contig 35330 bp, 36 predicted proteins | sample WorMetHERISLAND1_FD_77005 | JGI IMG/M metagenome (GOLD analysis project Ga0056114, IMG submission 77005) | Marine gutless worms symbiont microbial communities from Max Planck institute for Marine Microbiology, Germany - Olavius loisae HERON... ...
TGTTCCTAAAGGAGTGCGAATGGCGGTTCAATGGAGGTGATCACCGGGAACTGCTTAACCAATTAAAGACATGGGTGAATTCGAGACAAAAACGTCCTTAGCTAGGACAGCCCCTATTTTTATTTTTCTGTCAAAAATATAATGTGTGAAACATATTATGATACATGCTAGCGAAGGAAACCAACCATGCATAGAGCCACCTTTGACTTTACGCCAAAAGTGACAAGCGAAGCCATCGAGCAAGGAATCCGTCGCGCCCACGCCCTCCGCAGCGAAACGGCCCATGGGTTCATCAAAGGTCTCGTCCATTGGCTCAAGAACGCGGTCCGCGTGAAACCGCAACCGCCGAGTGTCGCTTGTCCGGCTGTTTGATAACCTGATTGGAGTCCATCATTATCGCGTAAGAATACGGGAACGCCCTGAGTGTTTGACGGTTTTGACAGCGGACACTTCGAGATCGGGGCCAATTCCGTATTTGCACGGACAAGCGGTGACGGGCCGCCGGTCTTGTTGATACACGGCTACCCTCAAACCCATGCCACCTGGCATCGCGTCGCGCCGGCCCTGGCCCGGGATTTTACGGTCGTCGTGCCGGATCTGCGCGGATATGGCGACAGCGGTGCGCCGCCGGATGATGACGGGCATCTCGCCTATTCAAAACGGGCGATGGCCGAAGAGCTCGTCGGGTTGATGGCGCAGCGCGGGTTCGATCGTTTCGCGGTCGTCGGCCACGACCGCGGCGCCCGCGTCACCTATCGAATGGCGCTCGATCACCCGGCCAGCGTTTCGGCCATCTGTTCACTCGATGTCGTACCGACCGGCGACATGTGGTCGGGCCTCGACAAGGACCGCGCCCTCGGTGCGTTCCACTGGCAGTTCCTGGCCCAGCCGGCACCGCTGCCGGAAACCATGATCGGCCACGATCCGGACTTCTTCCTTGAGTGGCTCTTGAAGAGCTGGGCTGCGCCTGGATTCCGTTTCGACGAAGAGGCGATGGCCGAATACAAACGCTGCTTCGCCAAACCCGGGGTCATTGCCGCCACCTGCGCCGATTACCGGGCCGGCGCCACCATCGACGCCGAACACGACGACAAGGACAAGGCCGATGGACACAAGATCGCCTGTGACCTGCTTTGCCTGTGGGGCGCCGCCCGCGGATTCGGCGACAGCACCGGGCGAAGTCCGCTCGATGTCTGGCGGGACTGGGTTGCCGGTGAGGTGTCGGGCCGCGCCGTCGAATGCGGCCATTTCCTGCCCGAAGAAGCACCCGATACGGTGCTAGAAGACCTTGTCCCCTTCCTTCTCGCCCATGCCGGGTGACGCTACCCGCTTCTCCGTCTATAAAAGCCCGACAACGAACGGCAAACGGGAGGAGCCAAACCAATGGCCAAGGAACAGAAATCCGGGCGCTGCCTGTGCGGCGCCGTCACATTTACCGTCGACGAACTCAGATCGGGTATGGGCGCTTGTCACTGCGACATGTGCCGGCGCTGGTCGAGCGGGCCCTTCATGGCCGTCGATTGCGAAAAAGAGGTTCACTTCGAAGGCGAGGAGAACATCGGGCGCTATCGCTCGTCGGATTGGGCGGAGCGCGGGTTCTGCAAGACCTGCGGCACCAACCTGTTTTACCGTATCGTCGAGAGCGGCCAGTACATAATGTCCGTCGGTGCCTTCGACGATCAGGACTATTTCAAACTGAAAAGCCAGATCTTCATCGACGAGAAACCGGGATTCTATGACTTCGCCAACGAAACGCGGATGATGACCGGCGAGGAGGTCTTCGCCCTGTACTCGGGTGACAACAATGACTGACGCCGGCCATGGCGGTGGCTGTCTTTGCGGCGCCGTCCGCCTACGCGTATCCGGTGAACTGCGCAACGTCAGCAACTGCCATTGCGGCCAATGCGTCAAGACCCATGGCCACTATGCGGCTTATTCGGCGGCTGACGATGGGGACATCGAAATCGACGGTGAAGAAAACATCAATTGGTTTCGCTCGTCGCCGATGGCGCGGCGGGCCTTCTGAAAGGTCTGCGGCTCCCAGTTGTTCTGGAAAGCCGACGCTGCAAACTACACCTCGATGCTGCCGGCGCCCTCGACCAGCCGACCGGATTGACCTCGGAAGTCCATATCTTCTTTGCCGACAAACCGGACTACTACGAAATCGCCGACGACCTCCCGAAGTTTGTGCAGGATGACGGCTAGCCGTTAGGCCCGACAGGTCAGCAACTGCAAGGTACGCTCGCGCTCGAACCGGATCCTGAACTTATGATTTCCACGGGTATCTCCGGTATCGTCATCTGATTGATCACACCCGTCGCGATGTTGGCGAGCGTCACGGTACCGCTGGAGAACCCGATGCCGCCGGAGCCCAGGGTCGGCCCGAAAACGGGAAAGCTGGGGCCCGCCGCCGGTCCGCCGGCGGCCGTTTGGAAACTGTTGAGATCATCCCAGTTCGTTTCGCCGCTGCCGTTCGTCTCGATCAGGATGTCGACGCCGACGAAGCGGATGCGCGGCACCGCCACATCACCGACCAACAGCGGCAACAAATCGACCTCGGCAATCAATTTGTCGGCTTTGAACATGTCCCGCTTGCTGCCCCAGGGTGCGTTCTCTATGCGCACGCCCTCGGCAACGATCCGTGGCGGAAAGCTTACCTCGAAATCAATACTTCCGTCGACGGCCAGACGCCGACCCGATAGGTTCAGCACGCGGTCCTGCAGGTCCTGTTTCCAGCCGTCCACGTCACTGAGATTGGCAAAGGCGATAATCGCTCCGATACCGACGGCCAGGAGGCTGAGCTTGAAGACGATCCGGAACAGGCCGCCAACCAATTGAAACACCAAAGTTCGTCTCCCCTTATGGCAACGTGTTCTGCGGGCGGAAAGCCCGGGCCCGTTGTTCCGCCATCGCGCGTGTATCCGGCGACAGGGTTGCGGCAAAACGGTCCCGGTTGCCGATGGCCTGATCGTCCCCCATGCCGGCAGCGATCTCGAACCAGGTGAGGGCCGTTTCCTGATCGGGTTTCACGCCAACACCTCGGGCATACATGGTCGCGATTTGGTTTTGCGCAGCGGTGACGCCCTGGTTCGCCGCCAACTCGATGTGGCGCGCCGCCTCCTCGGCAGCCGACCGGTCACTCCTGGCGTCGAGCATCAGCATTCCGAGATTGTACCGGGCTATCGGATCACCGCTGTCGGCCGCCGTTTCGTACCAGCGCGTGGCCTCGGCGATGTCCCGATCGACACCCACACCGCGGTGGTAGAGCCCGGCCATGTTGTACTGGGCCGCCCGATATCCGGCTTCGGCGGCCGCCAAGAACCAATTCGCCGCCTCCGCTTCGTCCTTGTCCACTCCGCGGCCGGTGAGGTAGGCGATACCGATGTTGAATTGGGCTTCCGGGAGGTCGAGTTCGGCCGCAGCCTCGAACAACTCGGCGGCCATTTCGTCGTCCTTTTCGACGCCGGCGCCGCGCGCGTAGAGCAGGCCAAGATTGAGATAGGCGTTGGGAATATCCTGTTCAGAGGCCTTTTCATAGAACTCGGCCGCCCTCTGATAATTAATTCCAGCGCCGCGCCCGGTCTCGTACATCACGCCCAAATTGAACTGGGCCGGCGCATAATCCTTGTCGGCCAGCGCCGACCATCGGTTCATCGCGCCCGCGTAATCACCGTCCTGGTAAGCCCGCACGGCCTCCTGGAACTCAGGGGGAACCGGTTTCCCGCCGATGCCGGCCTCCCCTTCCTCTTCGGGGACGACCAACAATGCCTTATCCTCCGCCTTCTCTTGGGCAACGGTGGTTCCGGTCGCCAGGGCGAGCGCCAGGGCGCAGGCTATCCACAAGTCTCTATCCATGAGATCGCATTATATGCGCCAGTTGCCGCCATGAAATACCATATCTTGTAGGCTTGACCGAACCTTGCGGATCCTCGACCGTGAATTTGCCGCACCCCGTCGCGATGCCGAGAAACGGCGTCGCTCAGAGAACAGACAGCCTTCCTTGACGCTGTCAATTGAAGCGGCTTATCTACGGGTTCGAAGGGTGTTCCCTTACTGGAAAATTGATTCCGGGAACGCCTTCAGGGGGGCGGTCGTCAGACGATGAACAAGTATTCCATTTTCAGCCTGGTTCGAAACGCCGTCTCGTTTCACCGCAACTGGGAGAAGGCGTGGCGCAGCCCCGACCCGAAACCAAGCTACGATGTCATCATCATCGGCGGCGGCGGCCACGGATTGGCAACCGCTTATTACCTCGCCAAGGAACACGGCATCACCAACGTCGCGGTTCTCGAGAAAGGCTGGCTCGGCGGCGGCAACACCGGGCGCAACACGACGATCATCCGCTCCAACTACCTGTGGGACGAGAGCGCCGCCATCTATGAAAAGGCCCTTCAGCTCTATGAAGGTCTCAGCCAGGACCTTAACTACAACATCATGCTGTCGCAGCGCGGCGTATTGAACCTAGCTCATAACCTCCACGACATGCGTGAACTGCAGCGGCGCGTCAACGCCATCCGCTTGAACGGCATCGATTCCGAGATCCTGACCACAGCTGAGGTCAAGGAGATGGTGCCGATCATCAACGACGATCCGAACGCCCGCTTCCCGATCCTGGGCGCTTCATTGCAGCGGCGCGGCGGTGTCGCCCGGCACGACGCCATTGCCTGGGGCCTGGCCCGCGCCGCGGACGCCCGCGGTGTCGACATCATCCAGCAATGCGAGGTCACCGGCATCCTGCGCGAAGGCGGCCGCGTGACCGGCGTCGAGACGACCCGCGGCGTCATCAAGGCGCCGAAAGTTGGCATCGTCACCGCCGGGCACACCAGCGTCGTCGCCGGCATGGCCGGCATCCGTCTGCCGATCACCAGCCATCCGCTGCAGGCCATGGTCTCGGAACCGGTGAAACCGATCATTCACTGCGTCGTCATGTCGAACGCCGTGCATTGCTATGTGTCGCAATCGGACAAGGGGGAACTGGTGCTCGGCGCCGGCATCGATTCCCACAACGGTTATTCGCAGCGCGGCAGCCTACATGTGGTCGAGCATCAGTTGTCGGCCGTCTGCGAACTGTTCCCGTTGTTCAGCCGGCTCCGCATCATGCGCATGTGGGGCGGCATCGTCGATACCTGCCCGGACGCCAGCCCGATCATCTCGAAGACGTCGATCGAGGGTCTTTACATCAACGGCGGCTGGGGCACCGGCGGTTTCAAGGCGACGCCCGGCTCCGGCTGGGTCTTCGCCCATACCATCGCACGGGACGAGCCGCACCCGTTGAACGCGCCCTTCGCGCTAGACCGTTTCACATCCGGGGCGCTGATCGACGAGCACGGCGCTGCCGCCGTCGCCCACTAAAACGGCCAAGAGGACGCAACCATGTTCCTGATCGAATGTCCCTGGTGCGGCGAACGCGAGGAATCGGAGTTTGGGTATGGCGGCGAGGCCCATATCGATCGGCCTCGCGACGGCGACAAGCTCTCCGACACGGAATGGGCCGACTACGTCTTCATGCGCAAGAACACCAAGGGCGTATTTCTCGAGCGTTGGGTCCATCAGGCCGGTTGCCGGCGCTGGTTCAACGTGGCCCGCAACACCGCCACCAACGAGATCCTCGCGGTTTATAAGATGGGCGCCAAGCCGCCCAAGAAGGTCCGCTGATGGCCCAGAAGAACAGACTCCCCGAGGGCGGGCGGGTCAACCGCCAGCAACCGCTCAACTTCACCTTCAACGGCCGCCGTCTGCAAGGCTATGCCGGTGATACGCTGGCCTCGGCGTTGCTCGCCAACGGCGTCAAGATCGTCGGGCGCAGCTTCAAGTACCACCGGCCGCGCGGCATCATGGCCGCCGGTTCGGAAGAGGCAAACGCGTTGGTGCAACTGGAGACGGGTGCGCGGACGTTGCCCAACCAGCAGGCAACACGGATCGAGCTCTACGAGGAGCTCACCGCCGACAGCATCAACTGCTGGCCCGGGCCCGACATCGACCTGATGGCGATCAACAGCTGGTTCCACCGTTTGATGCCGGCCGGCTTCTATTACAAGACCTTCATGTGGCCGGCGTCGGCGTGGAAGCTCTATGAACATTTCATCCGCCACGCCGCCGGTCTCGGCCACTCGCCCATGGAGCCCGACCCGGACCATTACGACAAAATGAACGCCCATTGCGATGTGCTTATCATCGGTGCCGGGCCGGCGGGCCTCGCCGCCGCCCTGGCCGCCGGGCGGACAGGCGCGCGGGTCATCCTGGTCGACGAACAAGGGGACCTGGGCGGCCAGCTGCTGGGCGAGCGCTATGAGATCGACGGGGCACCGGCTCTCGACTGGGTTTCCGCGGCCGAAACTGAACTGGCGGATATGGCCGACGTCACGATCCTCAAGCGGACCACGGCCTTCGGGTTTTTCGATCACAATTTCATGGGCCTCCTGGAAACGCGCACGCGGAAACTCCCCGAAGGTGACGGCGCCTCGCGCCAGCGGATGTGGCGGGTGCGTGCCAAACAGGTCGTGCTGGCGACCGGCGCCATCGAGCGGCCGCTGGTCTTTTCCGACAACGACCGACCGGGCGTCATGCTTGCCAATGCCGCGCGCACCTATGTCAATCGGTACGGTGTAGCGCCCGGCAATCGGACCGTCGTCTTCACCAACAATGACGACGCCTACCGGACCGCACTCGATCTCAAGGCCGCCGGGGCCGTCGTCGCCGCCATCGTTGACCTGCGGCCGGATCCGGTCGGCGAGTTGGCGACCGAGGCCGTGTCCGAAGGTATCGAGATCATCGACAACGCGGCGGTCACCGGCGTCGTCGGCGGGCGCGGCATCAAGTCGGTGGAAGTGATGACGCTGAACGACGGCGCCGACGGGGTCACAGGCACGCCGCGGGTCATCAACTGCGACGTGGTCGCCTCGTCGGGCGGCTGGAACCCGGCGGTTCATCTGCATTCCCATAGCGGCGGCAAGGCTGTGTTCGATGCCGAGCGCGGTATCTTCACACCCGGCGATACGCTGCAGGCGTCCCGTTTCGTCGGCGCCGCCAACGGATCGTTCGCGCTCGCCGCATGCCTCGAGGACGGCACGGATGCCGGCCGGAGCGCGACGGCAGCTGTCGGTTTCCGCAAGGCTGGGCGGCGCAAGGTCCCGACGGCGCCGACCGTCGACGAGCAGGATGCGCGCTTAGTCTGGGTGGTGCCGACGACCAAACCCCTGGGCGAACGCGGCAAGCATTTCCTCGATTTGGCCCATGACGTGGCGGCGACCGACGTTCAACTGGCGGCCCGTGAGGGCTACGTATCGGTCGAACACGCGAAACGATATACGACGCTGGGCATGGCGCCCGACCAGGGCAAGACCGGTAACATTCCGGGGATGGCCATCCTCGCCGACGCTATCGGCGTCGCCAATCCGGGCGACGTCGGCACCACCACCTTCCGGCCACCCTACACACCGGCAACCCTCGGCGCCTTCGCCGGACGCGACATCGGTGATCTCGCCGACCCTGTGCGGATGACGCCGATCCACCATTGGCACGAAAGAGAGGGCTGCAAGTGGGAGGACGTCGGTCAGTGGAAGCGGCCCTGGTATTACCCCAAGGACGGCGAAACCATGCAACAGGCCATCAACCGCGAGTGCCTGGCGGCGCGTAACGCGGTCGGTATCCTCGACGCCTCGACGCTGGGCAAGATCGATATCCAGGGCCCGGATGCGCGGGAGTTCCTCAACCGCATCTACACGAATGCCTGGAACAAGCTCGGACCGGGGCGCTGCCGTTACGGGCTGATGCTGAAGGAAGACGGCATGGTCATGGACGATGGCGTCACGACGTGCATCGCCGACGGCCATTTCCACATGACGACGACCACCGGCAACGCGGCGAGTGTGCTCGGTTGGCTCGAGGAATGGCTGCAAACGGAATGGCCGGATTTGAACGTCTACTGCAATTCGGTCACCGAATTCTGGGCGACCCTGTCCCTTTGCGGGCCGAACGCGCGGGCGTTGCTCTCCGAGTTCACCGACGACATCGATCTTTCGCCTGAGGCCTTCCCGTTCATGACCATGCGCCAAGGCACCGTCGGCGGCGTCCGGGCCCGTATCTTCCGCATCAGCTTCACCGGCGAAAGCAGTTACGAGGTCAACGTGCCGGCCGGCTATGCCATGAGTCTTTGGACCCAATTCATGAACGCCGGCGACAAATACGGCATCACACCCTACGGCACGGAGAGCATGCACGTGCTCCGCGCCGAAAAGGGCTTCATCATCGTCGGCCAGGAGACGGACGGTACGGTGACGCCTGGGGACCTGGGCATGGACTGGATCGTCTCCAAGACCAAGGACTTCATCGGGCGGCGTTCGTTCACCCGGCCCGATACGGCGCGGAGCGACCGCAAGCATCTGGTCGGGCTCTTACCGGAAGATCGCGACAAAGTGCTTCCCGAAGGCGGCCAGATCACCGCCGAGAAGAGCGACCGCCGACCGATCCCCATGATCGGCCATGTGACGTCAAGCTACTATTCCGCCAACCTGGAGCGCTCGTTCGCCCTGGCCCCGGTCAAGAACGGGCGCAACCGGCATGGCGAGACGGTCTACGTGCCGCTGAACAACGGCGAGATACTGGCCGCCGAGGTTACGGGACCGGTGTTCTTCGATCCGGAAGGAGAACGCCTCCATGCATGACGCCTACCTCCGCCAGAGCCCGCTGGCTCACCTTCATCTGGAAGCATGCGCCCGCAGCGACGAGACGGTCACCAACGCCACTGTCGTCATCAGCGAACGCCCGCACCGCTGTCAGATCGGTATTCGCGGCGACGCCGCCGACCCAGTCTTTGCGGAAGCGGTGACCAAGGTCCTGAAGGTCGACCTGCCGGTCGAACCCTGCACCGTCACCGGCGATCCGGAAGCGCTTCACGTCCTCTGGCTCGGTCTCGACGAGTGGCTGGTCGTCGGCCGACCGGACCAACAGGACAAACTGGTCCCGTCACTGACCAAGGCCCTGGCGCACGTGCACGCCGCCGTCTGGGACGTCAGTGACAGTCGCACCACGATCCACCTGACAGGGTCGGAGGCCCGACCGCTGCTGTGCAAGGGCTGCGCCATCGACCTGCATCCCCGGGAATTCGGACCGGGAACCTGCGTGTCGACGCATCTGGCCAAGGCCCATGTCATCCTCCATCAAACCGCCTACGACGAAGACACGGACACGCCTGCCTACGACATCTACGTGCACCGGAGCTTCGCCGAATACCTGTGGTCCTGGCTCATGGATGCCGGGCGCGAATATGGTGTGAAGGTGGTTCACGAATAAAACCCGGGTATGCGCGCCATCACAGCGCTTTGCCCACCCTTTCCTTATCCTGGCGCCAACATCGTCCGAACAAATTGGCATCAAGGACACGAACCCATGGCCACGCATTTCCTATCGGAAAAGGACGTCGAACGCCTGCTCCGCAACCCCTCGCCCGTGACCCGCGCCGCCACGGCGGTCAAGGTTGCCCGTGAATTCGATTCCGGAAGCCTCAACGAAAAACAACGGGCCGAGGCGGAAGCGGTTTTCCGGTTGCTGGCCGAAGATGCGGAGGTGCGGGTCCGCGAGGCATTGTCGACCCAATTGAAGACCTGTAAGAACCTGCCCCACGACCTTGCCATGAGACTGGCCTCGGACGTCTCCACCGTGGCGGTTCCCTTGCTCAACTTCTCGGAAGTGCTTACCGACGACGATCTCGTCGATATCATAGCCGCCGGGGACGAGGACAAGCAGGTTGCCATCGCCAGGCGGAAACAGATCTCAGACACCGTATCCGAGGCTCTCATCGACACCAAACGCCCTGCCGTGGTGACCAAGCTGGTGGTCAACACCGGCGCCGACATACCGGACGGATCGCTGGAGAAGGTGATCGATACCCTGGGCGACAGTGAATCCATGCAGATGGCGTTGGTGCACCGGCCGGGCCTACCCATCGGAATCACGGAAAAGCTGCTGACCGTCCTTTCCGAGCGTTTCCAGGCGGAACTCGTCAAACAGCAGAACCTGCCGACCGATTTGGCGACGGACCTGATCCTGAAGACCCGCGAACGGGCCGTGGTCGCACTTTCCGGCGATTCCGGCATTGAAGATGTCCAGGCCCTCGTTCAACAGCTTCACGATAACGGCCGGTTGACGCCGTCGATCATCCTGCGCACGCTGTTCGTCGGCGACTTCCGCTTTTTCGAGGCGGCACTGGCGGTCCGCGCCGCCATCCCCATGGCCAATGCGCAAGTTCTGGTCAGCGATCCCGGCAAGGCGGGGCTGGCCCGCTTATGGGCGGTCGCCGCCATGCCCGACGAACAGTTGCCGTCGGCCCGCGCCGCGATTCAAGCGGCTACCGAGATCGACTATGACGGCGGCCCCGGTGACCTCGAGCGCTATTCCCGGCGGCTGATTGAATTGGTCCTTACGCAGTGCGACGATCCTGCGGTGAACTTCACGCGGGAGGACTTGGATTACTTGATCGCCAAGATGGATGCCCTGCCGGCGAATTTCGTTGCGGAGATCTAGGCTCCATCTTCGATACATCGCGGGATGCCAACAAAACACAGTCGCATGAACCGGGCTTTCGCCGAAAAACCGGTGGCGCCGATACGCGGCAGGAAACAGATGGGTTTCCACTTCGTCTGGCTTTGCAGGGTAATTCCCGTTCGATTTAAAGCGTATTGGCACGTTTAAGGCCAAGATTTAAGACAGGTCGTCGTCCCGCGCTTGCGCAGCTTCGATGGCAATGTCGAGATGGCCGAGCAAGCCGGTCCAGCGGCCGTACCCAAGGGCGTCGGCCAGACGGTTTTGAACCTCGCTCCATTGAGGCTTGGCTTCGTCGAAACGCTGGCGGCCGCGGTCCGTGATCTGGACGAGCCGCTGACGTTTGTCGGGGCCGGAAACAGTGCTGACGAGACCATCCGCCATCAGCGGTTTCAAATTCCGGGTCAGGGTCGTGCGGTCCATGACCAGCTGGTTAGCGAGCCCTGTCATGGTTAACGGCCCCTCTCCTACGACCATGGCCAGAACAGAGACCTGGGTCGCCCGCAAACCGGTCGGTTTTAGGGCCTCGTCATACATTTGTGTCACCGCCCGCGCCGCTTTGCGCAGGTTGAAACAGGTGCAGTTGCGGAAGGCTTCGATGTCCATTGAACATCCGATACGGTGATCAATTAAATTGTATATACATGCTTATGTTTATTTGTCAATTGTTACGGTTCGTTCCGCGGCGGTGTTTGGCGCCGGTACCTCCTCTATATGACAGCCGCCGAACCCTACGTACCGCCGAATTGGATAATCGCCGTGACCCCGGTGCTGATCAGGACCACAAAAGTGGCGATCATACCCGCGACCCGTGGGCGCGATGCCCCCGGCGAGCGGCTTAGTCCAAACGCGTGCAGAGCACGGCCACCGACGAGCACGGCGCCGTACAGGTGCACCAGATAAAGCGGCGCCCCGTTGATCTCGACCAGCGCCATGAGAATAAGGGACAGGGGGACATACTCCGTGAAATTGCCGTGCGCGCGCATGGCGCAGGCCATTTCCCGGTCGCCTCCGTCCATAATGCCGATTTGCTTGCGATACCGCATACCGATCACGCGAAAACTCAGCGGCACCAGCATCAAGGCGAGAAGCCCGGCATACAGTCCTGTGACCGTTGGTGTCATTCCTCTCTCTCCTGTCCATTCAAAATATGTCAATCAGCGATATCTCTCGAGGAACAACGATGAGCTATTCACCGGAACACAAACAAAGGACCCGCGAACGGATCGTCGAAAGCGCCTCGCGCCTGTTCAAGAAAGACGGGTTCGAAAACACGGGCATCGACGCCGTCATGGCCAATGCCGGCCTCACGCGCGGCGGCTTCTATGCACATTTTTCGTCAAAGGAAGAGTTGTTCGCCGAAGCCATCCGGCCGCCCGGCTTCTATGACGGCGACACCTTGGCCAAATTGGAAAGCCGAGACAAGCTGCGCCGCATCGTCGAGGTCTATTTGAGCCGCGGCCACCGTGACGACCCGGGCTCAGGCTGTGCCCTGCCCGCTCTCGCCGGTGATGTCGCTCGGACGCAAGGCGCCGCGCGCAAACGCTATTCACGAATGGCCACAGGGTTGGCGAGGATCATCGAAATGGCCTTGGACATGCCGGACAAGGCGAAATCCCAAAAGGCCGCGATCGCGACACTGGCACTCATGATCGGCGGTCTGTCATTGGCTCGGGCCTTGGGGAGCGGACGGTTTTCGGACCGGATCCTGGCGGCTTGCCGAGAAGCCGCGTATGACCTGACCGGCAGCACAAACGACGACGCGACGCCAACCAACTGACCGTAGGAGTCAGCCTAGATCCCCTCCGCCGGCACATCCGGTACCCAAAGGTATCCGTCGGGGTCGATGATATAGGCCTCGCGCAACCCATGCGGCTTGTCCAAGGCCCCGGCCAGCACCGTGTCGCCGCGCTCCCGCGCCGCGGCTTCCGCCGCATCCGGATCACAACCATGGAGCCTCAGTTCAACGCCGATCCCGCGGAACATCTCCGGCGTCAGGCTGCCTTTCAGGGGATGATCGTTGTAGGTGTGGTCGGCGTGCAGCATCCAACTGGCGCCGAATCCCTCGAGGACGGCGAAATCGGGATCGGCGTAGACGACCTCGGCCCCCAACACGTCCGTTTGAAAGGCGATGGCACGGTCGATCTCTTCGACCAGCAGATTAATGCCAAGGCCTTGCAACGATTGTCCGTATTCGTCAGCCGGCATCCAGGGATCGCCTTCGCGCAGCTTCATCGGTTTTTCCTCAACCCGTCTTGGCCGGTTCGGCCGTCATCGGTAGGATTAACACAACCAACTGGGGAGAACCATGAAAGCCATTGAATATGCACGCCACGGCTTGCCGCACGAAGTCTGTCAGTGCGTCGACGTGGACGATGCGCCGGCGCCGCGCCCGGGAGAAATCACCGCCGCCGTCCTCGCATCGGCCATCAATCCGGCCGACTTGCTGATCATCGAAGGCCGCTACCCGGGCCCGACCGAACTGCCGGCCCGCCAGGGCATCGAAGCGGCCGGGAAAGTGGTTGCCGTCGGCGACGGTGTCGACGACCTCGCCGTCGGTGATCCGGTCGTACTGCTGCCACGCGGCAACTGGGCCGAACGCGTCATCGTGCCGGCCGAGCAGGCGATCAAGGTTCCAGCGGAGCTCGATCTCTTGTCGGCAGCCCAGATCAAGGCCAACCCGCCTTCTGCGCATTTTATGCTGCAGGATTATAAGGACCTGCAAGAGGGTGACTGGGTCATCCAGAACGCGGCGACCTCGGCGGTCGGCCGTCACGTCATTCACCTGGCGGCCCGCATGGGCGTGAGGACGGTCAATGTGGTCCGAAGCGACGCCTCGATCGAGCTGCTCAAGGCCATCGGAGCCGATCTGGTGCTGGTCGATGGCGACGATCTCGGTGCGCGCGTCCGGGCGGAAATCGGCGATGCCAGCCTGCCTCTTGCCCTCGACGCCATCGGCGGCGAGTCCTGCCAGAATCTGGCCGACTGCCTGTCCGACGGCGGCACGGTCGTCAATTATGGTTTCCTGTCTGGTGATCCCTGCATGATCACCCCGAGCCAAGCCATCTTCCACCAGATTACGCTCGAAGGTTTCTGGCTGGTCAAACGGTTGTTCCAGAGCGCCCGCCAGGACATCGTCGACACCTACGAATTCATCGCGCGGTTGTTCATCGACGAAATCATCGACGCGCCCGTCGAGGCGACCTATACCCTCGATCAAATCTCGGTGGCCTTGGAACACGCCGGGCGCGGCGGTCGCCAGGGCAAGATCGTGCTGACGCCAAACGGGCCGCTGGATTGATCATGGACGTCGAACAAATCAATTCTGCCGGAGCACGGATCGCAGAGGGGCGCCGCGACAGGGTTATCCACGCTCCCCTTCCCGCCGCATTGCGACCCGGCACTGTGCATCAGGGATATGCGGTTCAAGCGGCCTCACACCAGGCTTTAGTGGAATACGGTCTCGGCACCGTCGTCGCCCACAAGATCGGCTGCACGACGCCCACCATGCAGGAATATATGGGTATCGATCATCCCTGCGCCGGTGGCGTTTTCGACAAATAAATCTACGAAAGTCCTGCGGATTTGGCCCTTTCCGACTATGTGCGGATCGGAGTGGAATGCGAAATCGCGATCCGCCTTAACCGCGATCTTTCGCCCATTGGGCGCCCCCATGACCGCGACACCGTCGCCGGCGCCGTAGATGCCTGTATGGCCGCCATCGAGTTGGTCGACGACCGCTTCGACGATCTCATAGCAGCGGGCGCGCCGATGGTCATCGCCGACGATTTCTGCAACGCCGGCTGCGTCCTCGGCCCTCCGGTAACCAACTGGAAATCCCTCGATCTCGAGGCCATCACCGGTACGACGACCATCGATGGTGTTGAGACCGGACGCGGCGTCGGCGCCGATGTCATGGGGCATCCGTTCGAGGCGCTGACCTGGCTCGCCAACCTGAAGGCCGAAGAAGGCACTCCATTGAAGGCCGGTGAATTCGTGCTGACCGGCGCCATCGCGCCGGTTCACTGGATGGAGAGTCCCGGCGAAGCGGTCATCGCCATCGGTGAACTGGGTGAGGTGCGCGCTCGTTTCTCATAGTCGGCCTCTAATCGTCGGCTTCTTTCCGATCCGACGCTTCGATGTGGTCCTCCTTCCAATCACGATGCCGGCACATGATGTCGATCGCCTCGTCCGCGTCGTTGGTGAGGGTCACCAAATCGAGATCACCGGGTGAAATGGTCTGTTCCTCGATCAGTTTGGTCCGCATCCAATCGACGAGCCCCTGCCAGTAGTCGGTACCGAACAGGACCAGCGGCATCGGGTGGATACGGGCTGTTTGCATCAGGGTCATCGCCTCAAAGAACTCGTCGAGCGTCCCGAAACCGCCCGGCATGCAGACGTAGCCCATGGAGTACTTCACGAACATCACCTTGCGGGCGAAGAAATAGCGGAAGTTCAAAGGTAGGGTCTGGTAGGCATTGGGGGCCTGTTCGCGGGGAAGCCGGATGTTGAGGCCGATCGAAGTGCCGCCCGCCTCCGACGCGCCGCGGTTGGCCGCCTCCATGATCCCCGGCCCGCCGCCGGATATGACGGCGAAGCCTTTATTGGCAAGCCCGTCGGCGATCACCCGGGCCGTCTCGTAGTAAGGGTTACCGTGCGGCGTGCGCGCCGAGCCGAAGATGGACACGGCGAATTCGATGTCGGCGAGTGTGTCGAACCCTTCCGTGAACTCCGCGATGATGCGAAACAGCCGCCACGATTCGTCGCCCTTCAGGTCTTCGATCATGTCCCATCCCCAGTCTTATCACGGTCGTATTGCCCTATCGTAGCTCGGGCCCTCCAGGACCGGAAGGGTCAGGAACTATGGGATATCGATGACCTAGTGATTGGAATCCGGGAAGCTCGCCTTCTTCTCGGTGATGAATGCCAACAGCTCTTCGTCCTTGGCCGCGTCCAGAGGCGGCGGCGCGTAGGAAGCCAGCATCTTTTTGACGATGTCGTTGGCCCGCTCCACGGTGTCGCGCGAACCTTCCTGTTCCCACTGCTCGAACGAGTTGTTGTCCGCCACGGTTGAGCGGTAGAACGCGGTCTCGAAATGGGCCTGGGTGTGGGCGCAGCCGAGGAAGTGATTGCCGGGCCCGACTTCGCGGATGGCGTCCATGGCCTGGCCGTCTTCCGAGGTATCGTAGCCCTTGAGCAGGACCTCCATCATGCCGAGCTGGTCGATGTCCATGACGAACTTTTCGTAGGACGACACCAAGCCCCCCTCCAGCCAACCGGCGCCGTGCAGCACGAAATTGACGCCGCAGAGCGCGGCCGGCCACAACGACTGGGCGCTTTCGTAAGCCGCTTGCGAATCCGGAATCTTGGCGGCGCAGAGCGATCCACCCGAGCGGAACGGCAACTTGAGACGGCGCGCCAGTTGAGCAGCAGCCGATAGCACCAACGTCGGTTCCGGCGTGCCGAAGGTCGGGGCCCCCGATTGCATGGACAGCGAACTCGAAAAGAGACCGAAGACGACGGGCGCGCCCGGTCGAATGATTTGCGTCAGCGCAACACCCGCCATCGCCTCGGCCAGGGCCTGTGTCACCGTACCAATCGGCGTCACCGGCCCCATGGCACCGGCCATGATGAACGGCGTGATGATCACTGCTTGGTTGGCCCGCGCGTAAGTCTTGAGAGCGCCCAGCATGGTGGCGTCGTAGACCATGGGTGAGTTGACATTGATGAGGCTGGTGCAAACCGTATTGTCGGCGACGAAGTCTTTGCTGAACAGGATTTCGCACATGGAAACCGTGTCGGCGGCGCGGTCCGGATGGGTGACCGAGCCCATGAACGGCTTGTCCGAATATTTCATGTGCGAATAGACCATGTCGTAATGGCGCTTGTTGACCGGCAGGTCGACCGGTTCGCAGACTGTACCGCCCGAATGGTGGATGGCCGGGGCCATGTAGGCGAGCTTCACGAAATTGCGGAAATCCTCGATGGTGCCGTAGCGCCGCCCGCCGTCACCGCTGCGCACGAAGGGCGGGCCGTAGACCGGTGCGAAAACCGTATTGTTGCCGCCGATGACCACGTTGCGGGCCGGATTGCGGGCGTGCTGCACGTATTCCGACGGCGCGGTCGCGATCAATTGGCGCAACATGCCCTTGGGAAAACGGACGCGAACCCCATCGATGTCGGCGCCTGCCGCCCGCCAAAGACCGAGCACCTCATCGTCGTCACGAAACTCGATCCCGATTTCCTGCAAAACGGTCTCGGCATTGGCTTCGATAATTTCGATGGCCTCGTTGCTGCACAGTTCCGTCAACGGAACTTTGCGGACAATATAGGGTTGGCTGACGGCGGCGGTCTGTTCACGCGCCGCACGCCGGGCGTCGCGCCCCCGCCGTGCTGAACGGGCTGGCTGAGCAGTCATCGAACTCCCCCTGCAAAAGAAACCTTCCGCGCAGTCTATTCGCCCGCAACGACGTGACTGATCTTGTTCCGCCATTTTGTGGTCAAAGGGCGTCGCATGCGGATTGAAATCGTTCGCAAAAAGACTTTCCACGGTCCCTAGTGAGCGATGGCGAATTCGGAACAGTCGGCGTCGGCAATCGGTAAGCCGCGAGTAGTCCAATGAGGCAAGAGAACGTTTGAGATTTTCCCCGGTTTGCCCAGATCGTTGGCTCCCGAGAGCCCCGGTCGAGAGGCGCCGGATGGAGACTGGGAGGAAACCAAGATGAAAACCCATGCGCGCGTGGTCGTCATCGGCGGCGGTGTCGTCGGTGTCAGCACCCTTTATCACTTGGCCAAAAAGGGCTGGACCGATGTCGTTCTCGTTGAACGCAAGGAATTGACCTCGGGATCGACTTGGCACGCGGCGGGTCTGCTGCCGCTCTTTAACATGAGCTACAGCGTCGGCCAGGTACATAAATACTCGGTGGCGCTCTACAAGAGCCTCGAGGAGGAAACCGGTCAGGACGTCGGCCTCAAAACGGTGAGCAATATCCGACTCGCCATGAACCAGGACCGCATGGACGAGTATCATCAATATGCGGGTGTCGCTCAAACCATCGGCGTCGACGTTCGGTTCCTGACACCCGAAGAGGTCAAGGAGATTTGGCCGCTGTGTAACATAGACGGCATCGTCGGCGCCATCCAGCACCCCGAGGACGGCTATATTCAACCCGCTGACCTGACCCAGGCGATGGCCACCGGGGCGCGCAATCTAGGCGCCGAGATTTACCGGAACACCTGCGTCACCGGCATCGAACAACAGGCCGGCGGCGAATGGACCGTGAAGACGGACAAGGGAGATATCACCTGCGAACACGTGGTTTCGGCGTCGGGCAACTTCGCCCGCCAGACCGGCGCCATGGTCGGCCTCGACGTCCCGGTGATCCCGGTCCAGCATCAGTTCATCGTCACCGAACCACACCCGGACATCGTCGCCCGGCACGAACAGGGATTGCCGGAGATGGGCGTGCTACGCGAATCCGACGGATCCTGGTACCTGCGCGAGGAGCGCGGCGGCCTCATCCTCGGTCCCTACGAAAAGGGCGCGCCCTGTTGTTATGTCGACGGCCCCAGCGAGGATTGCGAATACGAGCTCTTCCAGGAAGACCTGGAGCGCCTGGAGCCGCACATCGAGGCGGCCATTAACCGGGTGCCCGCCTTTGGCGAGGTCGGCGTCAAGGAGGTCTACAACGGCGCCATCTGCTACACGCCTGACGGCAACCCGATCATCGGCCCGGCCTGGGACCTCAAGAACTTCTGGCTCAACGAAGGGCACAGTTTCGGCATCACGGCGGCCGGCGGTGCCGGCTGGCAACTCGCCGAATGGATCGTCGACGGTGAACCGACCGTCGACATGCTCGGTGTCGAGCCGAGGCGTTTCGGTGACTACGCCACCAAGTCCTACCTCCGGGTCAAGAACGAGGAGGCCTACCGCAACGTCTTTACCATCCACTACCCGGACGAGGAGCGCGAGGACGCGCGGCCGTTGCGAACGGCGCCCTGTTATGACCGCCTGAAGGCGCTCGGCGCCGTCTTCGGTCAGAAGTTCGGCTGGGAACGGGCCAACTGGTTCGCCCCCGAAGGCGTTGAGGCAACGGACGATTGGTCCTTCCGCCGCTCCAAGTGGTTTGAGCATGCGGCAAACGAAGCCCGCAACGTCGGCGAGAACGTCGGTCTCCTCGACATGACGGCCTTTGCCAAATGCCGCATCTCCGGTCCCGGTGCCGAGGCCTTCCTCGACAATCTGGTTGCCAACAAGCTGCCAAAGAAGATCGGCCGCGTCGGATTGTGCCATGCCCTCAACACACGGGGCGGCGTCCATTCCGAATTCACCATTATCCGCGAGGCCGAGGACTCCTACTACCTGGTCTCCGCCGGCGCCCTGCAGCGGCTCGATCACGACTGGATCAAGAAGCACATGCCCGATGACCGTTCGGTCAACTTCGAGAACATCACCAACCAGTTGGGCGTCCTCGTCGTCGCCGGTCCGAAGGCGCGCGAATTGATGCAGAAGGTATCGAGTGCGGATTTTTCCAACCCAGCCTTCCCGTGGCTGTCGTCGCAACAGATTGACGTCGGCCTGGCACCGACCCTGGCGGCGCGCGTCAATTACGTTGGCGAACTGGGTTGGGAGCTCCATCACCCCATCGAATACCAGAACCACATTTTCGATGCGCTGATGGCGGCTGGACAGGATCTGGGCCTCAAACCATTCGGCATCCGCGCCATGGACATGCTCCGCATCGAGAAGTCCTACCGCATGGTCGGAACCGAGATGTCCATCGAATATGCGGCCTATGAGTCCGGCCTCGATCGGTTCGTTCATCCGAACAAGGGCGATTTCATCGGCCGCGACGCTCTGGTTGAATGGCAACAGAAAGGCTTTGCCAACGCCTTCGTCACCTTGGAGGTGCACGACGTCACTGACGCCGACGTGCTCGGTAACAACCCGATTTACCGGGACGGCGCCGTCGTTGGCCGGGCAACGTCCGGCAACTACGGGCCGCGCCTCGACAGGTCGATCGCCCTGGCCATGGTCGGGCCGGACCATGCGGAAGTGGGCACGGGTCTCGAGATCGACATTCTCGGCACCATGCATCGCTGTACGGTGGTCGAGGAAAGCCCTTACGATCCGGAGAACGAACGTCTGCGCGCCTAATCTCGATACGGATTTAAGGCCGTCTCGGCCTTGATCGGGCTCAAATTGTGCCCTCCGGACACGGAATGTCGCACTGCACACAATTGGTGTCCGCCCTTGAACAGCCAGGGGGCCGTTTTGAATTTACCTGGAAATTCGGATACCGTTGGTTTTCCAACGGTTTCGGGGGAAATCCGCTCGCGATTCGAGCGCTATGGAGGATGCCATGAGTGAAGACCAGGAAGACGACATCGTCCTTGCTGAATTGAACGACGAAGAGCTCGTCGAGCAGATGCATGACGACCTCTATGACGGCCTGGCCGACGAGATCGTCGAAGGCACGCAAATCCTCCTTGATCGCGGCTGGACGCCCTACAAGGTCCTGACCGAAGCCCTAGTCGAAGGCATGCGCATCGTCGGCATCGATTTCCGCGACGGCATCCTGTTCGTGCCGGAAGTGCTGATGGCGGCAAACGCCATGAAGGCCGGCATGGGCATCCTCCGGCCCTTACTCGCCGAAACCGGTGCGCCGAAGATGGGCAAGATGGTCATTGGCACCGTCAAGGGCGACATCCACGACATTGGCAAGAACCTGGTCGGCATGATGATGGAAGGTGCCGGTTTCGAAGTCGTCGACATCGGCATCAACAACTCCGTCGAGGAGTACCTGTCCGCTCTCGAGGAACATCAGCCGGACATCCTCGGCATGTCGGCCCTGCTGACGACGACCATGCCCTACATGAAAGTGGTCATCGACACGCTGCAGGAAAAAGGCATACGCAGCGACTATGTTGTTCTGGTCGGGGGCGCGCCCTTGAACGAGGCCTTTGCCGAAAGCATCGGTGCCGACGCCTATTGCCGCGACGCTGCCGTCGCCGTCGAAACCGCCAAGGAGTTCATGGCCCACCGCCAAGGTACAATGGCGGCTTCCATGGCCTCCTGAAGCGCGGGCCCAGAAATTGGAGGGCGGTCATGGCCGTCCCGAAACCCACCTTGTTGATCGCCTGTGGCGCGCTGGCACGCGAGGTCAAACACCTGATCGAAACCAATGATTGGCATGGTTTCGAACTGACCTGTCTGCCGGCCGATCTGCACAACCGCCCGGACCGTATTCCCGACGCCTTGCGCGGCAAGATACAGGACGCCCGCAATACGGGGCGCTACGGCAATATACTCGCACTTTACGGTGATTGCGGATCCGGCGGTCTGCTGGATGCCATGCTCGCTGAGGAAGGCGTTGAGCGAATACCCGGCGCCCATTGTTACGAGTTCTTTACCGGCAGCGACGCGTTCGCCTCGCTGGTCGACGAAGAGATCGGCAGCTTCTACCTGACCGACTACCTGGTCCGCTTTTTCGATCGATTGATCATCAAGGGTCTGGGAATCGACCGTCATCCGGAACTGCTCGAGGCCTATTTCGGCAACTACAAACGGATCGTCTATCTCGCCCAAACCGAGGACCCGGAGCTCGAGAGGATGGCCCAGGCGGCAGCGGACGAGCTGGATCTGGCCTTGGTCGTTCGAAAGGTCGGATACGGGGAACTGGCCACTTTCATGAGACACCGCGCGGAGGACGCCGACCATGGCGAACCTGACAATCGTCTACTGGCGTGACATCCCGGCCCAGGTGATCGTCAAAGCCGGCCGCAAGTCGGCCAAGCGCCAATTGTCCGATCGCTTCCAGGAGGCCATCGACCGGGCCGCCATGCGCGACAAGTCTCACGGCACGGATGCCTATCTGGAAGCCTGGCGCCGGGGCGAGCCTGGACCGTGCGGAGAAGACCTTGAGACCGAGGCCGAAGCTGCCGCGATGCGTCTTGAAACGGACTACGACGAGGCCACCGTCGAACGCCTCGTCCAAAACGGAGGCCGCGCTGATGGTCTTCCGGCCTAAGAAAACGCCAACCGCCTACAAACCGGCCGGCGTCAGCCCGGTCCGGCGCATCGGCGCCAAGTACACGGTGCGCCTTTGGGCCGTGCGCAACGCGCGGCTGTTCGAGTGGCTCTATGCGACCTTCGCCGATGCCCTTCTCAGTCTTCATTGGCTCTGGAATTTCCTCGGGTACAACCGGGTCGAAAGGCCCATCAAGTTCGTGGAAGCGAACGTTAAGGGTTTCCTGTTCGATTGCCGCATGTGCGGGAACTGCGTGCTCTCCGATACCGGTATGTCGTGCCCGATGAATTGCCCTAAGGGCCTGCGGAACGGGCCCTGCGGCGGAGTACGGGCCAACGGCAACTGCGAGGTCGAGCCGGATATGCCCTGTGTCTGGGTACAGGCGTGGGACGGTGACCAACGCATGCGTGCAAGCCACAACATCATGCGGGTACAGAAACCGGTCGAGCAGAACCTGCGCGGCATTTCGGCCTGGCTCCGGGTCACGGCCCGGCGTGCCGCCGAAAAGCAAAAGGCAGCGGGATAGGCGGATGTACGAAGAGCCGGACGAGAACCCCTACGATCCCGAGGAACAGCTGACGCAGCTGCCAGGCCATTCCTCGCGCGGCCGCCTCGAACGCGTTCTCAGGCGGGGCGAGTTCGCCGTCACGGCGGAACTGAACCCACCCGATTCGGCCGATCCCAATGAGGTCTTCGAACGAGGTGCCATCTTCGATGGATGGGTCGACGGCATCAACGCCACCGACGGGTCGGGCGCCAACTGCCACATGTCGAGCGTCGGCATTTGCGCACTCCTCACCCGCGTCGGCTACGCGCCGATCATGCAGATCAGTTGCCGCGACCGTAACCGCATCGCCATACAGGGCGACGTCCTCGGCGCTGCCGCCATGGGCGTCAACAACGTGCTCTGCCTGACCGGCGACGGCGTACAGGCCGGCGACCAGCCGGGCGCGAAGGCGGTGTTCGATTTCGACTGCATGTCGCTCCTGGAAACGATCCGCAATATGCGCGACGAAGGGCGCTTCCTGTCCGGCCGAAAAATCTCCTCGCCGCCGCAACTGTTCCAGGGTGCGGCGATCAACCCCTTCGCGCCGCCCTACGACTTCCGGCCTTTGCGGCTCAAGAAAAAGATCGAGGCCGGGGCCCAGTTCGTACAGAGTCAATATTGTTTTGATGTGCCGATGCTTGAGGAATACATGAAGCGGGTCACCGACATGGGGCTACACGAACAGTGTTTTATCCTGGTCGGCACCGGCCCCCTGGCATCGGCCAAGGCGGCCCGGTGGATCCGCACCAACGTGCCGGGCATTCACATCCCAGATCACATTATCGAACGCCTCGAGGGCGCCGAGAACCAGAAGCGCGAAGGCAAGAACCTCTGCGTCGAGATCATGCAGCAGGTCAAGGAGATCCCCGGTGTCGCCGGCGTCCATGTGATGGCTTATCGCCAGGAGGAACTGGTCGCTGACATCGTCCACGAATCAGGAGTCCTCGCCGGGCGCCGGCCGTGGCGCCGGGAACCGGATCTCGGCGACGGCGCCGTCATCGAGGCCGCCGAGAGGAAAGCGGAAGTCCTTGCTGCCGCCCAGGAAAAGGCAACCGTCGCAAACGAAATTGCGGGTCCGGCCTAAACACCGTAAAGCACTTGTACGAAGCCCTGCGATCGGGGCCCGAGAAGGAGACCAACGACCATGACCAGAACCGTTGTCAGTTCGGCCACCAAGGAGGTGGCGATCGGTTTCGACGAGCCCTTCGTCATCATCGGCGAACGCATCAACCCGACCGGGCGCAAGCTGCTCGCCGCCGAAATGGCAGAAGGCGACTACAGCCGGGTCGAATCCGATGCCATCGCCCAGGTTCAGGCGGGCGCTCATATGCTCGACGTCAATGCCGGCATTCCGCTTGCCGACGAGCCGAAGATACTCGCCGATTGCATTCAGTTGGTTCAAGGATTGACGGACGTGCCGTTGTCGATCGACTCCTCGATCGTCGCCGCTCTCGAATCAGGTCTTTCCGTCTACCAGGGCAAGGCCCTGGTCAATTCGGTTACCGGCGAGGAAGAACGGCTGGAAACCGTTTTGCCGCTGGTCAAGAAACACGGCGCCGCCGTGGTCGCCATCTCCAACGACGAGACAGGCATTTCGGAGGACCCGGACGTGCGTTTCGAGGTCGCCAAAAAGATCGTCGAGAGGGCCGCGGATTACGGGATTCCCCGTGAGGACGTGGTCGTCGACCCGTTGGTCATGCCGGTCGGTGCTATCAACGACTCTGGGCGCCAGGTCCTGCACATCCTGCGTCGGCTGCGCGAGGAACTGAAGGTCAATTCCACCTGCGGTGCGTCGAACTTCAGTTTCGGCCTGCCCAACCGCCACGGCATGAACGCGTCGTTCCTCGGCATGGCGATCGGCGCCGGCATGACGTCGGCGATCACCAACCCGCTTCACGAGCCGGAGATGGCGGCGGTCATGGGTGCCAACGTGGTCATGGGTCATGACCCGAATTGCGCAAGGTGGATCGCCAAGTTCCGCGAGCCATCGCCCGAGGGCGAAGCCGGGAGCCGGCGCGAGGGCCGGCGCCGGCGGCGCCGGGCGACAGCTTGAGATCGGGAGAGCGGTTTGCCCGACGACGCCTTGATCGTATTCCTGCCGTCCGGGAAACGCGGCCGTTTCCCGGTGGGGACCAATTTGCTTGAATGCGCACGGCGCTTGGGTGTCGACCTCGATTCGGTGTGCGGCGGGCGCGGCATCTGCGGGCGCTGCCAACTCAACATTGGCGACGGTGAATACGCCAAGTTCGGCATCACCAGCCGAACCGAAAATTTGTCGCCCTTTTCGGAGCCGGAAGGCAAGTATCGAGAGCGTCGTGGTCTTATCGACGGGCGTCGACTTGGCTGCCATACTCTGCTCGAGGGCGATATCGTCATCGACGTGCCGCCCGAGAGCCAGGTCCACAAGCAGGTCGTCCGCAAACGGGCCGAAGTGCGCGCCATTGAGCTCGATCCGGCCATCCGTCTGCATTTCGTCGAGGTCGAGGAACCGGATATGCATCGTCCGGAAGGCGACCTGGAACGCTTGCGCAAGGCCCTGGAGGACCAGTGGGGCCTATCCGACCTCGACGAGATTGACATCCGCGCCCTGCATCGCCTCCAGAAGTCGCTCAGAGACGGCGCTTGGAAGGTCACCGTGGCCGTCCATCGGGAAAAGCGCATCACCGCGATCTGGCCCGGCTTCCACGACAAGGCCTACGGCCTAGCCTTCGACATCGGAACGACGACGGTCGCCGCTCATCTTTGCGATCTGGCGAGCGGCGAGGTGCTGACTTCTGACGGTGTCATGAACCCGCAGATCCGCTTCGGCGAGGACCTGATGAGCCGCGTCAGCTACGTGATGATGAATCCAGGCGCCGAAACGGAATTGACGCGGACAATCCGTGACGGCGTCAACGGATTGATCCGCAAGGTCCGTGAAGATGCCGGCGTCGCCGCCGAGGATATCCTCAACGCCACCTTTGTCGGCAATCCCGTCATGCATCATCTGCTGCTCGGCATCGACCCCACGGAACTGGGAGGTGCGCCCTTTGCGCTGGCCACCAACACGGGCATGACGCTCTGGGCTTCGGAACTCGACATCACCGAGACCAGCCCCGACGCCCGGGTCTACGTTCTGCCCTGTATTGCGGGGCACGTCGGTGCCGACACGGCAGGCGTTCTCCTCTCCGAAGGACCGCATCTGATGGACGAGATCAGCTTGATCGTCGACGTCGGTACGAATGCCGAGATTATCCTCGGCAACAAGGACCGCCTGCTCGCCGCCTCGTCACCGACCGGCCCGGCCTTTGAGGGGGCGCAGATTTCCTGCGGACAGCGGGCCGCCCCCGGCGCCATCGAGCGGGTGCGGATCAATCCCGAAACCCTGGAGCCGCGCTTCCAGGTCATTGGCTGTGATCTGTGGTCCGACGAAGAGGGTTTTGCCGATGCGGTCGCCGGTACAGGGGTTACCGGAATATGCGGCTCTGGCATCATCGAGGTTCTTGCCGAAATGTTCCTTCACGGCCTGCTCACCGAGGACGGCGTTATCGACGGATCGGCGGCGGAACGGACGGATCGCATCCTACCGGAAGGCCGGACGTTCCGTTACCTCCTGAATGAGGGCGAGGGCGAGGTCGAGATCGCGATTACGCAGAACGACGTCCGTGCCATTCAGTTGGCCAAGGCCGCACTCTATGCCGGTGCCCGGCTGTTAATGGACAAGCTCGGAATTTCGAAGGTCGACCGCATCGTCCTCGCCGGTGCCTTCGGCACCCACATCGACACCAAATACGCCATGGTGTTGGGCATGATTCCCGATTGTGATCTGGCGATGGTATCGTCAGCTGGCAACGCCGCCGGTACGGGCGCGCGCATTTCGCTTCTCAACCAGACGGCCCGCGACGAGATCGAGGCATTGGTGCAACGCATCGAGAAGATCGAGACGGCCGTCGAGCCGCGGTTCCAGGAGCATTTCGTTGAGGCCATGGCGTTACCGCACAAGACGGCAACCTTTCCACATCTCTCCGGCACCGTACGCCTGCCGGCGCCGTCACCGACGACGAGCGTCGTTCCCACGGACGGGCGGCGACGCAGGCGGCGCAAGAGGACGGCTTGATCGAAACTCGACACGGCCCGTGCATTCGCCCCGGCCTGTCCCCCTGTTGAACGGACCACGGACAGGCCGCCTCGCAACGCCCCCCCGCACCCGCACCAACCCATGACCGACTGGAACCGAAAAACCTGGCAACTGGCCCCTCCGATTATGCTGGCCAACGTATCGCTGCCGTTGTTGGGCGCGGTCGACACGGCCGTGGTCGGCCACCTTCCGGACCCCCGCCACATCGGCGCCGTCGCCGTTTCGTCACTTGTCTTCAGTCTCGTCTACGCCGGGCTTAATTTCCTGCGCATGGGCACGACCGGACTGACGGCCCAGTCCCAGGGCGCCGGAACACCGGGTGAGACGCGCGCCTGGCTGGCCCGCGCCGGTATCCTGTCGGTCGTGCTGGGCATTGTGCTGATCGTCTTCCAACTGCCGATTTCCTGGCTTGCGTTCTCCATTATCGCGCCGAGCGACCAGGTGCAACCGCTCGCCGCCGAGTATTTCTCCATCCGGATCTGGGGGGCACTGGCGGCGCTCCTCAATTTCGCCGTGCTCGGATGGTTTTTCGGACTGTAGAAGATGCGCGCGGCGCTGCTCGTGCAGATCGCCATGAACGGCGTCAATATTATCCTCGATCTTTGGTTCGTCCTCGGCCTCGGCTGGGGTGTCGCCGGTGTCGCCTGGGCTACTCTGATCTCTGAGGTCGGTGCTGCTGGATTGGCTGTTTACCTAGCCGCCCGCTATGCCCGTGCCATTAGTGGTCGCTGGTCATGGGGCTCCGCCTTCAATCGTTTGGCCTTCGCGCGCATGCTCAAAGTCAACGGCGACATCTTCCTAAGGTCAATGTTCCTCCAGGCGGCGTTAATCGTCTTCACGTCGGTCGGCGCCCGTTCCGGCGACTCCGTGCTGGCCACCAATGCCATCTTGCTCCATTTTCATGTGTTTACGGCCTACGCTCTCGATGCCTTCGCCAATGCTGCCGAGGTCCTTGTCGGTCAAGCCTATGGCGAGCGCAACCGCTCCCGGTTGCGGGCCGCCTTTTTGGCCACCGGCCGTTGGGCCGTTCTTTTTTCCATCGTCTTCAGTCTGTTCTTTCTGGGTGCCGGCGGCTGGATCATCGATCTCCTGACCGGAATCCCGGAAATCCGTATGCTGGCTCGGGATTACCTTCTATGGGCTGCCCTGTTGCCGATCGTATCCGTCTGGTCATTCCACCTCGACGGCGTTTTCATCGGCGCCACGCGGACGGCCGAGATGCGAAACGGCATGCTCATATCGCTCCTTTTCTACGCCGTTTCCCTCGCCATCCTCCTGCCGCCTATGGGCAATCACGGCCTGTGGGCGGCCTTCATGTTGTTCACGGCTGCGCGTGGACTAACGCTCGCCGTCCGTTATCCGGCGCTGGAACGATCGGCCGAAACCCAGAACGTCTAAATCACGCCGCGGCGCGTCGTTCTTCCGAGGGTGTGCGTTTGAAATGTTCTCGGTAGCACTTTGAGAAATGCGAAGCCGAGACGAATCCGGCGGCAAGAGCCACGGAGAGGATCGGAAGGCTGGTCTGGCGGAGCAGGAACCGGGCCCGTTTGAGGCGAAGCTCGACGTAATAGCGGGTTGGAGCGGACTTCAGGTACTTGCGGAACAGGCGCTCGAGTTGCCGCGTCGATAGGCCGACACTGGCCGCGAGATCGGCACAGTTCAAGGTCTCTTCCAGATTTTCTTCCATCAGCTGGATAACGGCCAGGAGCTTCGGGTGCGCGACGCCGAGCCTGGAGCGCAGTTCCATACGCTGTGCCTCGTGCCCGTCCCGGATCCGGTGATGAATCATCTCGTCGGCAACGGTCGCCGCCACATTGGAACCCGCCTGAAGCGCGATGAGGTTGAGCATGAGATCGACGGCCGCCGTCCCGCCGGCACAGGTATATCGGTTGCGGTCGATCTCGAAGAGCTCGGAAGTGACGTCGATGTCGGGGAACTCCTCGGTAAAGGCGGTGAAGTTCTCCCAATGGATCGTGCAGCGGCTCTCTTCAAGCAGTCCGGCCTTGGCCAGGATATGGGTGCCCGTACAAAGTGCGCCGATGTCGGTGCCGTGGGATGCCATGCGCCTGAGCCGCGTCAACAGGCCCTTGTCACAGTATTTATGGGCGTGAATCCCTGAACATACGAATACGATGTCGAGTTTCTCGGCCTCGGCAATCGCCCCATCAACGATGACGGGAATGCCGTTGGACGCAGTCACGGGTTGGCCGTCGAGGGAATAGGTCGAGCCCGTATAGAGCGTATCCTCGCTGACCCGGTTCACCAGGCGCAACGGTTCGACCGCCGAGGCGAACGCGATCATTGAGAACTCCGGTACGAGAAAAAACCCAATATGTTGGGTCTTTTTGCCCGGCTCGGCTCCGAACATCGATCACCCTCCTCCCAAACGGAGATCAACGAGGCCTTCGCAAATGCGGCAACGCACGTCGCCAAGCGGATATTCTACCGGATTGATTCAGATTTCAAGCGCCGTGATGCGCGCGTTGCCGCCGCCCCTGGTTTACCGCTAGAGTGGCCCATCGAGGGAGGAGCCAAGAATGACGCGGATCGGTTTGATCGCGCTTGCTAGCGACCCGACGATGGAGCCGGAATGGCGGAAACTGATTCCCGTTGATACGGATTTCTACGTATCGCGAATCGCCTACGCCAACTCCTGTACGCCGGAAAGCCTCTCGGCTATGTCTGCCGGTATCGCCGGTGCCGCCGAACTTCTACTGCCCAACCTAGAGCTCGATTCGATCGCATTCGGTTGTACCTCGGCGACCATCGCCATCGGTGAAACGGAGGTCGAAAAGCAGGTCGGCTCGGTCCGTCCGGGCGTACCCGTCGCCACGCCGATTACCGCCGCGCTCTCGGCCTGCCGGCGTCTTGGTGTCGGAAGGTTAGCCGTGCTCGCACCCTACCTTATGGAAACGGCCCAGTCGGTGGCACAATGGTTCGAGGACCGAGGTATGACCGTCGTTGATTGGAAGGGGCTCGGACTCGAACGGGACGACGAAATCGCGGCGCTTGAACCGGCGGACATCTTTGACGCCTGCGAACGCTTGGACGTATCCAAGGCGGGTGGCCTGTTCCTCTCCTGCACAGCCCTGCGCGCTGCGCCCTTGATTGAGGAACTCGAGCGCCGGTATGGCGTGCCTGTCCTGACCTCGAACCAATGCCTCGCCTGGCAGGCTTTGCGTCTCGCTGATAACCATACGCCGATCGACGGATACGGCGCCCTGATGCGCAACTGAGACACCCCTTCATACCCTCGGAGCCAATCATGAATAGACCCTTCGACGTCGAGGAATACCGCGCACGCGTTCTAACCACAAAAGGGCGTATGGCCGATGCCGGTTTCGACACACTGCTTGCCGCCGATACGGCGAATATCAATTACCTTACCGGTTACGACGGCTGGTCCTTCTATACGCCGCAGGTCGCCGTTGTCTTCCTGGCGCTCGATGATCCTTTGTGTATCGTACGCGGCATCGACTACGGCGGGGCAAGGGTGACCGCTTTCATGGGCGATGATCAGCTCTACGGATACCCTGACGATTACGTGCAGTCGACCGAACGCCACCCCTGGGATTTCATTGTCGGTGTATTGAAAGACCGCGGCCTGGATCGTGGCCGGATCGCCGTCGAGAAGGATTCCTACTACTACACGGCCGCCAGCCATGAAGCGCTCGCGACCGGGCTGGAACAGGCCGATATCGTCGACGCTGGGCATTTGGTCAACTGGGTCCGGGTTATCAAAAGCACGCAAGAAATCGCCTACATGACCGATGCGGCAAGGTTGGTGGAAAACACCATGCAAGCCGCCTACGAAGCCATCGCGCCCGGCGTCCGCCAATGTGACGCCGCCGCCGAGATCAATCATGCCCATTACTCCGGCACGCCGGAATTCGGCGGCGATTACCCCTCGATCGTACCGATGATGCCGTCCGGTCCTGGTACGTCGACACCGCACCTGACCTGGACCTCGCAGCCTTTCAACAACGGCGAGGCGACGATCCTTGAACTGGCCGGCTGCCGAAACCGCTACCACTGCCCGATGGCGCGCACGCTGCACCTGGGACCACCGCCAGCGAAGCTGGCTGATACCTCGAAGGTCGTCATGGAGGGCCTTGCCGCGGCACTCGACGCCGTCAGGCCCGGCGTCAGATGCGAGGAGGTGGTCGCCGCCTGGAACGCCGTCATCAACCGTCATGGCGTGGTCAAGGACTCGCGCATGGGCTATTCGACCGGGCTCAACTACCCGCCCGACTGGGGCGAACACACGCTGAGCCTTCGTGCCGGCGACAGGACGGTCTTGCAACCCGATATGACGATCCACATGATCCCGGGGATCTGGATGGACGATTGGGGTGTCGAGATCAGCGAATGCTTCCGGGTCACGGAAACGGGCGCCGAGACCTTCTGCGACTTTCCACGTGAGCTTTACGTAAAAACCTGACCGATCAGCCGGGGCTCATGCCGCGCAGTTTCTCACTACGCCGTCGCAAGAGCTCGAGCGTCGTCAACAGCAGCACCGAAATCAGAATCAGGATGGTAGCGACGGCGAGGATGGTCGGACTGATCTGCTCGCGCAGTCCCGTGAACATCTGCCACGGCAGCGTTTTTTGCGACGCCGAACCGACGAACAGGACGACGACCACCTCGTCAAACGAGGTAATGAAGGCGAACAGCGCTCCCGATACCACGCCCGGCAGAATCAACGGCATCTGGACCTTGAAAAACGTCAGGACCGGACCGGCGCCCATATTGGCGGCGGCGCGTACCAGGCTCTTATCGAAACCGATCAATGTCGCCGTCACTGTGATGATGACGAAGGGCGTGCCGAGAGCCGCATGGGCGAGCACCACGCCCCAGTAGGTCCCCTGCATGCCGATGCGGGAGTAGAAGAAATACATGCCGGCGGCGGAGATGATCAACGGCACGATCATCGGCGAGATCAGGATCGCCATGACGGTACTGCGCATGGGCATGTGGCTTTGCGAAAGGCCGATGGCCGCGAGCGTACCGAAAGCGGTCGATAGGATCGTCGCCATCGGCGCGATGCGCACGGAGTTGGCGAGAGCCCCCTGCCAATCGGAATTCGTGAAGAAATCCTTGTAGTGTTTCAGCGAGTACCCGTCCGGATCGAGTGCCAGCATCTCCTTGGTGAAGGTGAAGAAATCGGAGGCGTTAAAGCTGAGCGGCAGGATCACCAGGATCGGCATGATCAAAAACAGGAAGACCAAGGCACAGATGGTCCGGAACGTGTAGTGCCACGCCACCTGGCCGGTTGTCGCGTATGGAGGAAGGTCTGCCACGGCGCTATCCCAGCTTCATGTTGTCGATGCCGACAATCTTGTCGTAGATGAAATAAAGGACCAGGACGACGGCCAGAAGCATGACCCCAAGCGCCGCCGCCAGCCCCCAGTTCAAGGATGAGGAGATGTGGTAGGCGATCCGGTTCGAGATGAAGATACCGGAGGTGCCGCCGACCAGTTCCGGCGTGATGTAGTAGCCGATGGACAAGATGAAGACGAGAACGGCGCCGGCGCCGATCCCAGGAACGGTGTTCGGGAAATAGACCCGCCAAAACGCGGTCCAGTCGGATGCCCCCAGTGACTTCGCCGCGCGTACGTACGAAGGCGACACGGTTTTCATGACCGAATAGAGCGGCAAGATCATGAACGGCAGCAGAATATGGGTCATGGCGACGACGGTGCCGACCTGGTTATACATGAGCTGCAACCGCTCCTGATCGCCGATCAGCCCGATGGTGACGAGGAGATCGTTGATCACACCCTGTTGCTGCAGCAAGACGATCCATGACGACGTCCTGACCAGCAGCGACGTCCAGAACGGCAGCAGGACAAGGATCATCAACAGATTGGACGTTCTCAACGGCAAGTCCGCCAGAATATAGGCGACAGGATAGCCAAGCAGGACACAGGAAAGAGTAATGACAACGGAGAGGACCATGGTCCGGCCGAGGAGATAAAGGTAGATCCTTTCGTCCTCCGGCTTCATCGCGACACCTTCAGACGTCGCCTCGGCATCGACCGATGCCAAGAAATAGCCTTGGGTATAGGAACCGGAAAACCGTTTTATGGTCTCCCAAATCTCGACGTTCCCCCACTTATGGTCGATGGCCAGGAACTGTTCTTGGTAGTTCCCTTCCTTCATGCGTTTGATTTTGCGTCCGCTTTTCCTGAATAGACTAGCGATCCCCGGTCGTTCGTAATTCAAACGGCTCGCAACTTTGGTGTGTGTTTTCGCCTTCACCGCGATTTTCAGATCCTCGTAGAGGCCCGCGTAAACGGTCTCCGGTGGGATTTGACCGGACTCCGGCTCCCAGGATTTCAAGGCCTCAACCGTCCGGGGTAACGTTTCGGGAACGAGGTTGTTTTCCACCGACCGGAACAGCATATCGCCGATCGGCGCCAGAAAAGTGATCAATATGAAAAGGAACAGCGGCGCGACCAGGAGCAAGGCCCGGATCTTCTGCCGGCGCATCGCCCGTTGGATGCTGACCTTGAGCGGCGTGCCGTCCGCTGCGAGCATCGGGCCGGAATCAGTGGTTCCATTTGCCATCGTTTTGCCGTTCCAACCTCAATAAGGCCTGAGCATTCAGGTCTCGACCGGGAACGGTTTCCCGCTCCCGGTCGATGAAGACCTTATCTGGTCAGCCAAGCCTGGAACTTGGCGTCGATGTCATCGCGATTGTCGGCCCAGAACTCGTAATTGTAGAGCAGGGTCGTCTTCGCATTTTTGGGATCGGTCGGCATGTGCGGCGCCATGTTGATACCGAGGTCAGCGTGCTTACCGACCAGCGGCGCCGAGGACTTACGGGCCGGGCCGTAGGAAATGTACTTGGTCTGGTCCGCGAGGCGCTGCGTGTCCGTGGCGAACATGATGTAATCCAGCGCCTGCTTCTTGCGCTCGTCCGACAGACCGGCCGGAATGATCCAGCCGTCGAGGTCGAAGACCTGCCAGTCCCACAGCATCTTCACCGGCTGTTTCTGCTCCTCGATGACCGAGAACAGGCGACCGTTGTAGGTCGAGCCCATGACGATTTCGCCGTCGGCCAGACGCTGCGGTGTTTCGGCACCGGCCGACCACCAAATGACGTCGTCCTTGATGGTGCCCAGCTTCTTCAAGGCGCGATCGGTGCCGGCCGGCGTACCGAGAACCTTGTAGACGTCGTCCGGCTTGACGCCGTCACAGAGCAGCGCCCATTCGACGTTGTTGATCGGGCGTTTTTCAAGGCTGCGCTTGCCCGGGAAATTCTTGGTATCAAAAACATCACAGACGTTCGTCGGTTCCTTGCCGCCCCACTCCTTGACGTTGGTGCGGTATCCGAAGGTGGTCGAGTAGACGATCTGCGGAATGAAGCACTCGGACACCAGCAGGTTGCCGAAGTCGTCGGCCGCTGACGTGCCGTCCGGAGCCTTGGCGAGGTGTTTGTCCGGATCGATCGGCATGGCCAGACCTTCGTCGCAAAGGCGGATGGCGTCGGCGGCGACCACGTCGACCACATCCCAAGTGGTGTTCTTGGCTTCGGCCATGGCGCGCAACTTGGCGACGGCCTCGGCGGAGCTTTCATCATTGATGATCTTCACGCCCGGATTTTTCTTCATATAGGGCTCGTGATAGGCGCGAAGCTGGGATTTCGAATAAGCGCCGCCCCAGGAAACGATGGTCATTTCGGTTGCATCAGCGCCGTTCGGGACGAAGGACGCCCCGATCGCGACGACACCAGCCGCGACGATCGATGTCAATTTTATAGTCATTTTGAATTCACTCCCTGTTGGTTAAGTCAAAAGCTTCGAATTGTTGTCGGGCCGGCGAACGATGGGTCCGCCACCGGCCGGGCTTTCATAGCACGGCATCCCCGCATCAAGCATCGAGCGCCCGGCAATCCTCGATGGTCCATCCGAATTTCACCGTCTCTCCTTCCTTAAGGTGCACATGCCCGGATGCGTTCGGCACCTTGACGATGAAGTCATCGTGGCCGCAGACCGACGCGCGCGTCCGGATATGGTCGCCCAGATAGATCAGTTCCTCGACCCGACCCTCGAACACGTTCGGATACTTGCCTTCGGGCGGCGCCACCTCGACCCTTTCGGGACGCAATGACATCTGGCTGCGTTCGCCGACTTCATTGACGTTGACCTTCAGGGCCTGGACCTCGCCGCCAACGTCCAATTCGACGATGCAGGAACTGCCGTAGAGCGCCTTGACGGTTCCGGTCAGACGATTGTTTTCGCCGATAAATTGGGCGACGAAGCCGTTTTCAGGGCGTTCATATAGATCATCCGGCGGTGCCAACTGCTGGATCACGCCGTCATTGAAAACGGCGATGCGGTCCGACATGGTCAGGGCTTCCGCCTGATCGTGGGTGACGTAAACCACGGTCACGCCCAGGTTCTCATGGATGTGCTTGATCTCGTATTGCATTTGCTCGCGCAACCGCTTGTCCAAGGCGCCCAACGGCTCATCCATGAGGACGAGCACGGGATCGAAGACCAGCGCCCTGACCACGGCGACACGTTGCTGCTGGCCGCCGGAAAGCTGCGCAGGGCGGCGCCCACCGAACCCGCCCAACTGCACCATGTCGAGCGCTTTGTTGACCTTCTCTTCGACCTCCGCCTTGCCCATGCCGCGGACTTCCAACGGAAAGGCCAAATTTTCGGCGACCGTCATATGGGGAAATAGCGCGTAGTTCTGGAACACCATGCCGATGCCGCGTTTGTGCGGCGGCACGTTGTTGATCGGTTGGCCATCGAGGCAGATCTCACCATGGGTCGCCGGCTCGAACCCCGCCAGCATCATCAGACACGTGGTCTTACCGGATCCGGACGGACCCAGCATGGTGAGGAATTCGCCCCGAGCGACGTCGAGGTTGAGGTTTTTCACGACCAGCGTTTCGCCGTCGTAGCTTTTTTGAACCTCGGAAAAACGAACGAGAACGTCGTTATCTTCCGACATGATTCTTTGTGGGGCTGTCCTAGCTAAGGACGTTTTTGTCTCGAATTCACCCATGTCTTTAATTGGTTAAGCAGTTCCCGATGATCACCTCCATTGAACCGCCATTCGCACTCCTTTAGGAACAGGTGAA
>Ga0056114_1000035_pt1 | contig 35136 bp, 36 predicted proteins | sample WorMetHERISLAND1_FD_77005 | JGI IMG/M metagenome (GOLD analysis project Ga0056114, IMG submission 77005) | Marine gutless worms symbiont microbial communities from Max Planck institute for Marine Microbiology, Germany - Olavius loisae HERON... ...
TCGTCGCCGCCACAAAGTGCTCCATCAAACGATCACGCTTCCAACCACTGAGCCGGCTTCTTCTCGCATACATCCTGCAATCCTAGCCCAAGCATCTCGCTTAGCTAGGACAGCCCCAAAGGGTATTACCAGCTTAATTAGCCAAGAAACTTAATCATGCGCGCGATTGTTCGCTTCATGTCCGTGGTCTCGCACTCCCAAACTGTCATGGAACGCCAGCCGAGCCGCGCCAATGCCGCGATATTTTCATCATCTCTTTCCTTGTTTCGCGCGATCTTCGGCTCCCAATATTCCTTATTGGACTTGGGCGATCTTCTGCCGTTCTTGCAGTCATGGCTGTGCCAAAAGCAACCGTTGACGAAGATCACCTTCTTCTTCGACGGGAAAACCAAATCGGGCGTGCCGGGCAAGGCGCGTCGGTGCAGCCTATATCGATAGCCCTTCGCGTGAAGGGTGCGGCGGACGCGCATCTCGGGTTTCGAGTCCTTGCTTTTGATGGCCCGCATCATCCGGCTTCTGACCTCAGGCGGTTCCGCCATGTCAAACATCCCGGAAAAGATGGTCCGATGGCATCCAATCCTCGGCGTACTCATCCGCTTTTGCGATCCAGGTTGAGATGCGATTGTCCGGATCGCACGATTCTTCCCAATATTCCACGAACAAATCATCATCAAGACTTTGCGCCGCTGCAATCATCTCAGCCTCGATATCACGTAGTGCCGTGATGATGTATTTGTGGCCGCGCGATCCATCGCGGGCACCCACGCTTCCGGCACTAAAGAGGTCGCGCAGCTGTGGTGTGAATACGCCATGCTGGGTGATCAGGTACATGCCGGCGCGATCGTATTTTCCGCGCCGTGCGCCGCTCTGTACGATCTCCGGGCACAAGAGGGCGGCCTCCGCCCGCAATTGCCGCTTCTCCCGATCCGCCAGAGTGCGATAGATGCGCACGGCAATCGGCAGCGAATGCTCCGGTTCCTCCCGATCCTCAAGCCACCATAGCCGTTCACCCGGCTTCAACCGCCCACGGGAATATTCGCGGATATGTCGCATCTTGTCTTCCGGCGACAAAAGCCGAAATTCATCGTACGGTATGCCCATGCGCGAGAACAACGGCGCGGGTCGGTCCATCTCGATAACGAATCGCGGCGCATGGGAAATTCTGACGTGAGTGACGCAATCCTCGTATCGCGCCCAGCGAACGGCAGGCATGCCGCCCATTTTGCCATAGACGACGTAAACCCGCGTCACGCTCTCGTCTCGCTGCCCCTCGAATACGCTGTTGCCGACGGCAAGCCAGGAATCTTTGGTCGTATGCTTCACTTCGACGCCGAAGCCATTGACGGCGATATCCGGGAAGGCATGCGGATGGAATGTCGGATCGACCGACACATCATGTCCTTTGGCGGCAACCTTCAAGGCCGTAAGCACTTTGTGTTCGAACGCCTTTGAGTCGCGGCACGGTTCACCCGAGGTCGCGGCCTCCGACAGAGCCGCAGTGGCATCATCAAGGATGGTCTCGAACTCAACCGGCGTCATGCCGCCAAGCATTCACGGACGGCTTTCGCGATATGCCACGCCAAAACCGGCGGCACGGCGTTGCCGATCTCCCGTTCCGTCGCGCGCATTCCGTTCGGAAAATGGAAACCATCGGGAAACGACTGCAATCTCGCGGCTTCGCGCAAGGATATGCGGCGCGGCAAGGAATAATGCCACTGAATGTTTCCGTGATGCTCCGCCCGTATCGTCGTCGCCGGCGCATCGCCCCGCAGTTTCCGGATTCCTTGGTCAGGACTGGCAGCCGCTTTGCTCCAGATATGCTTTATGGCCGGATTTTCCGGCTCCGATTCTAAATCGGCCAGGGCTTCGCCAGCGGTCATCCGCCCCAGGCATGGCGCGGGATGCTGAAAAGACCGCCGGCCCCGGACGCCGATGATGAAAACCCGCTCGCGCATCTGGGGGACGCCATAGTCCGCCGCGAGATAAAGGCGATGGGAAACGTCATAACCTTTCAGCGCATCGAATTCGCCCATCATTCGCTCGAAAAATGTCTCATGACTCAGCAATCCCTTGACATTCTCCGCGACGAATACCTTTGGCTTAGCGCACTCGATAGCCTTGATCATCGATTTATAGAGAATGGTTCTCTGGCCTTCGCCAGCCTGCCCTTTTCCGTTGACGGAAACATCCTGGCACGGAAACCCGCCAAGCAACACGTCCGCGCTTTTCGGCATTGTTTCCAGGACTTCCTGAATATCTCCGGCATGGATTTCATGGCGGAGATTATGGCGATAGGTCTCGCACGCCGCCGCGCTGATATCGTTCGCCCAGCTTATTTCGAACGGCAGCCGGTCGTAATAGCGCCCGCCGAACTCGAACCCCCCGAGAAAGCCCAAATCCATTCCGCCGCATCCGGAAAACAGGCTCACGACCTTGTAAGCCTTGGCAGGCTTTCCCGTGATCTTGCTGGCGAGTTGCTCGAATTCGGCGGGAATGTGGCGGATCGCGGGCTCGGTTCTCATGCGCTGTCTCCATTGACAAGAGCGAAGTGACTGAGACGACGGCCAATCATTCTCCCAGCCGTTTCCGCCATCGCCTCCAGGGCGTGCGTGTCCCGCCGCTTCTGGCGATAGCAGAATTCATCGACGTAGCGGGACAGATGCTTGACGCTGATATGGTGATATGAACCATTAATTCCACGTTTCAGAAGAGCCCAGAACGACTCGATGCCATTGGTGTGAATCTCGCCGCGAACATATTCTCCGGCACTGTGGGCAACCGCCTCATGGCGGTACTCGCGCATGCCGCGATAGCCTTTGTGGCAGTCCGTATAGATTGCCGAGCCTCTGGCCACGTTCGACTTAATGCTGCCTTTCAACGTGGCGCCGTCCGTTTGATCGATAGGGAAGGCGCGAACCTCTCCGGTTTCCCGCGACCGCATCCCGAGCACCGGCTGTTTTCCGACCGGCCCGCGACCCGCGCAAAGCTTCTTGCTGGCGTGCTTGTTGCGCTCTTTGCCCCCGATGTAGGTTTCGTCAACCTCGACCGTGCCGGTCATCGGGAATAATGCGCCATCATTCCATGCCTCGCGGATTTTGTGGCCAAGCCGCCAAGCGGCCTCTTGCGCGATGCCAAGCTCACGCGCCAATTGCAGGCTGGACAATCCCTTGCGCGACACGCTCATGAGATACATTGCGCACAGCCACTTGCGGATTGGCAAATGGCTGGACTGCATGACCGTACCGGTTTTCGCGCTGAAATGCTTGCGGCACGTCCGGCAGCGATACGGCTGGGGCTTCCGGCTCTTTACGTCCGCGATGTTCTCCGATTCGCAATGTGGGCAGCTTTTGCCCTTCGGCCAACGCACGCCCTCAAACCATGCGGTCGCTGCATCCTCATCGGGAAACATCTCGTGGAACTGGCAAGTGCTGAGGGTGTCTTGGCGTTTCATGAAGAATCTCCGTTTGTTCTTGACTATATTTAGCCAATGCGCACAGGTGAAGTCAACATGAATTTGGCCAATTAAGCTGGTAATTCCCCTAAAAAACGCCCCGACGTCGCCTGGAATCAATGCGCGCGCCCGGGCTTCTGGTAGAATCGGTCCAAAGCCGACGTTTCCGGAACCGCCATGAATAGCCAGATCGTCCTGTCCGTGATCTTGGGCGGCGCCCTCGTGTTCTTCATCTGGGGGCGTTGGCGCCATGATGTTGTCGCCTTCCTGGCGCTGATGATCGCCGCCGTGCTCGTCATCAGCCGTACCCTGCAGCTTTCCGGTGCCCTCGACGTGGCCGCCCGCACCGTCACCGGCATATCCGACAACCCGCTCGCCAACCTGGTCATGCTGACCCTGGTCGGCACCGTGTTGTCCGCCTTCATGAACAATGTGGGCGCCCTGGCCCTGATGATGCCGCTGGCCATGCAGACGGCGCGCTCCCCGACCCAGGTGCTGATGCCGCTTTCCTTCGCGACCATCCTCGGCGGCATGATGACCGAGATCGGCACGCCGCCCAACATCATCATCGCCACGTTCCGGCGCGACATCAGCGGCGAGGGTTTCGCACTTTTCGACTTCGCGCCGGTCGGCGTGCCATTGGCTTTGATCGGGGTCGGTTTCCTCATCGTCTTCGGCTGGCGCCTCATTCCGCTGAGCCGGCGCGGCAGCAAGACACCGGCCGATCTCCTCAAGGGCGCCAGCTACATCACCGAGGCGCGGGTCGAGACGGGCTCGCGATCCGTCGGCAAGACGATCCGCCAACTGGAACGCCTGGTCGACAACGAGGCTTTGGTCCTCGGCGTCATCCGCCACGGCTACCGGCAGCTGGGGCGCGTGCGCGACCTGACGTTGGAAGAGGACGATGTGGTCATCCTACGCGTTGAACGCTCGGCCTTTCACAAACTGCTGGAGGTCGCCGACTTGGCCCTGGTCGGTGACGCCGAGGTCGGGGCGGAAACGCTGCGTTCGGAGGATATCGCGCTGGTCGAGTTCGTGGTCATGCCGGGCGCGCGCATCGACCGGCGGACGCCGCACGACGTCCGCCTGACCGAACGCTTCGGCACCAACCTGCTGGCCATCGCCCGCGAAGGGGAACGCATCGAAAGGCCGCTCCGGCACACGCGAATCCAGGCCGGCGACTTGCTATTGATGCAGGGTGAAAAGAGCTCGCTCAACGATACCATGACCATCTTGGGCTGCATCCCCTTGGCCGAACGCGGTTTGCGGCCGATACGGCGGCGCAAACGGTTGTTGCCGCTGGCCGTCCTGGCCGCCGCCATCGCCGCCACTTCGGCCGGCCTGTTGCCGATCCAGATTTCCTTTTCCGCCGCCGTGGTGGCGCTCGTTCTGTTCGAACGGATCACGCCACGCGAGGTCTACGACAGCATCGACTGGTCGGTCATCGTGCTCCTCGGGTCCTTGATCCCGCTCGGCATGGCGCTCGAGACGACAGGCACGACCGGCGCTCTTGCTTCCTGGGTGGTGGGCATTTCGGCCCACGTTCCGGTCTGGGCAGTGCTCGGGGCCGTCATGGTGCTGACCATGGCGCTGACCAACCTGATCAACAATGCGGCGACGGCGGTCATGATGGCGCCGATCGCCCACTCCATCGCCCTGCAGACCGGTGCCAGCACGGACCCGTTCCTGATGGCCACCGCGATCGCCGCCTCGTCCGCCTTCCTGACCCCAATCGGGCATCAGAATAACGTTCTGGTCATGGGCCCGGGGGGGATACCGGTTCGGCGACTACTGGCGGGTCGGCCTGCCGCTGCAGGCCCTCATCGTCCTTTTCGGCGTGCCCCTGGTGATGGTCGTCTGGCCGGTCTAGCCGAAAGCATAGAACAACAGATAGGTCACGATCAGCGCCGCCGTCCACAGCCCGATGTAGGAGAGGCCCGGCGTGAGCGCGCCCTTGAGATACGTGATCATGTAGGTGACCCAGAGCACCACCGCGGCGAGGCCGACGATCAGGTAGGCGACGGTGCCCAGGTCGGGGCCGATCCCGACTTGGCCGGCAAAGGCTGCGATGGTGTCGGCGATGGCAATGGCGCCGATACCGATGAGCGTAATCAGCGCGGTCTTGCGGTTGGGATGGCCGGCATCCAGCCACCAATGGGTCGCGGGGCCATGGTGGTGATGGCCAGGATGGTGATCGAAGGCGAGGATCATCGGTCTTCACTCCCGTCCGGACGACATGGTTATCTCGGGCCCGTCGTGTTGTGAGACGTCGGAATTATACAGGAAAAACGCCGCATCGTCTGCCTGCCCAGCGTTCGTAGGCCGCCTGGTCGTCGACGTCGTCGAGGGTATCGATGAACCCGACGCGCCGGCTTTCAAGGTTGGCGCGGGTATCGGCCAAGGCGTGTTCCGTCGACCAGCGCACGCCGGCGAAGGGTTGCGGGACGACCGGCCGGCGCTTGAGGCCGATCAGCCAGTAGCCGCCGTCCGGCGCCGGACCGAAGACGGCGTCGTCGCGCCCGAGTTTATGGAAGGCCTCGGCGATGTGTGCCGGCCGGATGCCGGGGATGTCGGCGCCGATGATGACCACCGGGCCCGGGCTGAGGCGCTCAAAGACCCTTTGCATGCGCGCCCCGAGATCACCCGTCCCCTGGCCGATGACGGCCACATTGGCCGGCCACCAGATCCGGTCTGCGACGGCCCTGTCGGGCGCCACGCAGAGCCAGGTCGACCAACGCCGGTCGCGGGCCAGGCGCCTTGTGGTGCCGGCCAGGATCAGGCGGTAGAAAGCCCATGCGGCGACCGGTCCGATGCCGGCGGCGAGGCGCGTCTTGACGCGGCCCAGGCGCGGCGCCTTGGCCATGATCACGAGATGTCGGTCGGATGCCATGGCCCGAGTCCTCAGCGGTAAAGACCGACCAGGCTCGCCGGCGGCACGCCCAGGAAATAGAGCGAGAGACATAGGAGATTACGCGCCGAGCGCAGGAGGTAGCCGTCACGCCGGTAGCGCTCGGCCGAGGTCACGGCGATGGCCGGCAGCAATTCCAGGCGATGGCGACTGATGCGGCGCACCAGTTCGACGTCCTCCATCAAGGGCAAGTCCTTGAAGCCGCCGAGCGTGTCGTAGAAATCGCGGCCGATCAGCAGGCCCTGGTCGCCGTAGGGCAGCGCGAAGCTGCGGCAACGCCAGGCGACGATCTTCTCCAAGCGCCGCGCCTCCGGCGCCCCGTCGTCGAGGGCGAAGGCGAAATAGCCGGCCCGGAAGCGGTTCGCCGGCTCGGCGATGAAGCGGTTGACCACCGTCCGCCAGCCGGGTCCGGGCCGGGTATCGGCGTGCAGGAACAGGAGCCAGTCACCGAGGCTGTCATCGGCCCCGGCGGCCAATTGTCCGCCGCGCCCGGGAGGGCTGGTGACGACTCGCGCGCCGAGGGCACGGGCGGTATCGGCCGTTCCGTCGACGGAACCGCCATCGACGATCAGTATCTCCGTGTCGGGGTCGTCGGAGGCCAGGGACTCCAAGGCCCGGGCCAGCCGGTCGCGGTCGTTGAGAGCGGGAATGACGATGCTGAGCATGCCCCTCAATAGCACAAGCACCGTCCGAGAAAAGACCGGTGCCTGAGAAAAAACCGCCGCCCTTCCCATATCGGGATCGGCGGCGGCAGTCGGGATGAATGCTGTGCGGCGGTCGACCCGCGACGACCGCCCGAATTCGCTACTGTCAGTGGCGGCTCAGGCGTGTCAGCCATCCCTCGACGGTGCGTACCCAGCGGTAGGCGCCGCTGGAGATCATCTCGTCGAGGCCGAGCTCGCGGTGGTGCGGGGCGCCGGAAACGGCCGGGGATTGCGGGGTCGGGCTGAGCATCGAATAGGGGTTCATGGCACCCTCCTTTGATCAAGTATTTCTTTCCAACTTCATGGTGTCTTGTGTTCTGACGGTGAATTTAAGTGGGTGTTTGGTCCGCGACAAATCATGTTTCCTTCGTTGATGATAAAGAAAATCTATCTTATAATCGGCCATGTCCAGGACCCTGCCGCCGCTCAACGGTCTGCGCGCCTTCGAGGCGGCGGCGCGCCACCTGAGCTTTACCCGGGCGGCCGACGAGCTGAACGTGACGCCGGCCGCCGTCGGCCAGCAGGTGCGCAACCTGGAGGACATCTTGGGCGTGCCGCTGTTCCGCCGCCTGACCCGGGCCCTGATGCTGACCGAGGAAGGCCAGCTCCTTTTGCCGCACCTGATCGACGGCTTCGACAAGATCGAGGCCGGCGTCAAACGGCTGAAGGCGGAAAGCGGCTCCGGCGAGCTGACGGTATCGGCGGCACCCAGTTTCGCCGCCAAGTGGCTGGTCCGCCGCCTGCCCCGCTTCCAGGCCCGGCACCCGGACATCCGCATCCGCATCGACCCGACGCTCAACATCGTCGACTTCGCCCGCGAGAACGTCGACATCGCCATCCGGTTCGGCCTCGGCGACTATCCGGGCATGCGCGTCGACCGGCTGATGACCGAACACATCTCGCCGGTATGCAGCCCGAAACTGCTGGAGGGCGATACGCCGATCAAGACCCCGCATGACCTCGCCGACCACCGCCTGATCCACGTCGATTGGGGCCTTACCGACATGAGCCAGCCCGACTGGGCCATGTGGCTGATGACTGCCGGCGCACCGGAGGTCGACGCCGGGCGCGGCCCTGTCTTCACGACGGAAGTGCTGGCCATCGAGGCGGCCATCGAAAGCCACGGGGTGGCGCTCATAAACCGCGCCATCGTCTTGGAAGACGTCGCCGCCGGGCGCCTGGTCTGGCCCTTCGAACTGACCCTGTCCACCGATTTCGGCTTTTTCGTCGTCTGTCCGGAACAGACCGCCGAGATGCGCAAGAACGCCGTCTTCCGGGATTGGCTGTTGGAGGAGTCGCGGACCGACGCGCTGCCGGAGCCGTGATCGAATGGCCGGTACCGGCTGAGTGCAGAACACTACGTCATAAGCAACTTCCAGCAAGTAAAGAAATGGCTTGAAATCGGACCGCGAAACGGCCCGGAAACCGTGTACAATTCGGCCATGGCTTTGGTCAGAACCGGCCTCATCGGTGTCTTAGTCATTCTAATCGGCCTCACGGTCTGGGGATGGTGGGTCGTGATCAGCCATTTCGCGCTCGGTGATTACCACAACGGCGGCACCGTCCTGGCAGCCCTCGTGGTCGCCGGTTGCATGACGGTCTGGCTGGTCGACGTCGCCCGCTCTCTCAAATCGAACCTAGCGCCCGCCCCTGAAAACGACGCCCGCTTGATCTTCTCGCCCGACCCGCGTGACGCCCAAAGGGTGCCGCCAAAATCGGAGGATGGGCGATTGATCGATCACGTCAAAGAGCTCTCGGACCGTGCCGGCCTGCCGCAGGCGCCTCGCGTCTACGTTTCGTCCGAGACTTTCGCCGACGGGGCCGCCGCCGGCATTCGTCATCGGCGCAACTACATTGTCGTTTCTGATTTCGCCCTGGAACGGTTTGACGACACGGAACTAAAAGGCCTGGTCGCCCACGAGATCGCCCACCTTCTGCAACGGGACAGCCTGATCCTGGTTCTCATCGATCTCGTCGCCGGGGGCCTCCTGAAGATCCCCCGGTTTCTGGCCGGGACCACGAAGATCGTTCTTCTTGTCGCTGCCATACCCGCCTTCTTCGGTTTCCTCATCGCGCTCTATGAGGAAGGCCCTGCTGTGTTGATCGACGTGGTCGAAGCGGGCGTCATCTATGCCGCCGTTTTGGCGACGCCCTTCATCCTGCTGTTGGCGATCGGCTGGCCGGCCGCCGCCACCCAGCGGGCCATGGAGCTGCGCGCCGACGTCGTTGCTGCAGAACTAACTTCGCCAGCGACGATCCTGCGCTCGCTCCGCGCCATCCAATTCCGCAGCCCGGAGGGGTTTGTTGAAGAACGCGGAATCTACGACACCGTCCCCACCTACCAAGAGCTCGTCGGTTCCGTGAAACGCCTGGGAGGTAACGCCGACCGGCGCCTCGAGGCCTTCGAACGCGACGTCGAGACCTTCGGTCAACGGTACGGTAACGTGCTCCTGATCTCGCGATCGGGTTGCCCCCGATTTCTGGCCTTCTGTAAGGCCGCCGGCGCCGGCATTCTCGGTATCGATTGTTTTCGACTGGAGCAGGGGCAACCGGTCGCACTCCTCGAACCGATGGCCGATTTCTCGGATTTGAGAGCGTCCGCTATCGACACTTTTAGGGTTGAAAGCTTGAGACGAGCCCGGGCGTTCGTTGACGAGATGGTCGAACCGGATATGTGGTGCGAATTCGTCGTCGACCTACCCGATTCCGACGACGTCATGCAATCGATCCTGCGGGCCATGGAAGCCCCGTCAAATAACGACATGGTCGACAATTCGCCGAACGATCCCGGGAAGGACCCTTGGGCCGCCGTGCCCATTGGCGTTCATCTTGCGGATACCAGTCCGGCCGGGACGTACAAGATCGATGGTGAGGGAAATTGCGGCCCGGTCAGCCTCGGCCTGGTCGACATGGTATGGGCCGACCTGGAGCCGTTCGGCGGCACCGCGGGACTCAACATGGAGGCGGTGCTCTATGGCCTTGACGCGGAGGATAAAGCCGCGCTGCACCGAACGCCGGTGTTGGCTGCCACGCGGGAAGGCGAAACGTGCCACCTGCCGGCCGTATCCTTGCACCGCATCGACGGCAGCGAATTCCCGGCCGAAGTTTGGTCCTTTCCCGATATGCGCGAAGGCGAGGTATTTGGCGCCGACGTTTACGTCCTCGATCGCTCCCAGCCCCTGAAAGCGGCCCTGCTCGTCGACACCAACGCAATCTGTCGGGCTGCCAGCAAGACCGCCCAAGTCTTCTTCTTCGGCCGAATGGACGACAAACTTCGGCTCGAAGGCACGGATCTGCGTTTGCTCCTCGAGTCTTCGGCGTTATGGGAAGCGGTGACCCAAGGCACCGACTTCGCCGCGGCCGTCGAGGTTCGGCCATTCCTTGGAGACCCCTTTCGGACACACTTGGGGTCGCGGCCGATCGCGGCCGAAGGCGCCGTCATCGGGGCGGCGCTTTCGATCGCCGATTCCCGCACCTCAGAACTGCACAGTATCGACAGGAACGGGGCTCCGAACCCCGCTTTTGAACGGCCGTCCACCGTTCGAGGAGCCTAGCCATGCCGCAGATCGCCGCCGTATTCCTGACAGTTTTCTGGGTTTCGATGGTCCTGTTCGGGATCCTGTCTTGGTATTGGGGGCTTGCGGGCTGGGCGCTGTCCGGGGCGGTTCTCGAGTACTGGTTCCGCAGGCGACGCCCCCCGAAGGCAACAGAGGTGTGACATGACGAGACGCCACGGTACGCGATCGATCATTGCCCTTGCCGCACTCGGAGTCCTTGTCGTGCTCATACCGGGCACCAGCAATCGGGCGCAGGCCGAATGTTCGATCCAGGAGGTTCGGGGACCGATCCTCGACTGCGGAGACGCCAACACCATCGATGCGCGGGACCGCCCCATTCCCGACCTCGGGCCGCGTTGTGATCCGAAGGCCGGCGAAGACTGCCGGCCGTTCGCCGAGCGGCTCTTACGCGCGGATTTGGGCGTTCTCGACGGATTCTGGGAGCGCCGCGGCATCATCGACGGAACCGGGCCCGCCGGTGAGCAGCTCTGGATCCACGACGGCAACATCGCCTTTCGGGAGGTCGGCATGGCCGACCCGCCGCCAAAGCCGAAGGCACCGCGGTTCGACCCGTTCCGTCCCCTGCAATCGAAGGCGGTTGCTGACGGGTACGGGTATTGGTTGGGTCGACGGCTTCAAAATGCGAAGGGCGAGTTGATCGCCGAGGAACGGACGATCACCATCGTCAAGGCTGGCCGCGACGGAACCCTCTATTTCGTGACGACGCCCGAGGAACCAAGGGCCATCCTGTCCGAGGCTAGGGACTTGGAAACCGGAACCCTCAGCCGACAGGTCTGGGTTCGGCGGGAGGGCACCAACGCGGAGATGAGCCTCACGGTTCACAAGACGATCGGCGATAAGGCCTATCGCGCCGTCCTTTGGACCCGCACGCCGGCCGGCGGCGGCGTCACTCACCTGTTCGATAATACGGGGCAAGGCCCAACGGACGGAGGCGTTTTCGACATTCCTGGGCCCGACGCGCTTTTCTCAAGCGCCCAGGAACGCCACGACGTCAAATATCGGGGGGAGTGACTGACTTGAGATCACAGACACTGACCAGCAACGAAACAGCCGTCGTTGTCCGCAACGATCTGGCAAAACCGCGGTTCCTTCCCCTATTTTCGGCGATCGGGTTGATCCTCTCTCTTGCGGTCCCGGCCATTGCGGCGGACCTCTCACCCGGTCATCAGGCGGCTATTGAACAGGCGGAACGCGCGTTGAAAGCGGCACCCGACGCCGTGACGACACACATCAAACTCCAGGATTTGTGGCTGCAAGACAACGCCCGCCCCCACGAAGACGTGATCGCCGATTACGAGAAACGTCTCTCCGAGAAAGGCGACGCGCCGGGTAACCGATATCTCGCCCTACGCCTAATGACGGGCGGCGAGCGGATACAAAACCTCCGCAAACTGATCGCGGACCATCCGGACTCACCCTGGGGTCATTTCGGGATGGGGGAAGCCCGGGAGGCGGAAAAAGACTTCGATGGTGCGCGCGAACACTACCGTGAGGCTGTATCCAAGGCACCGAACATCCCACTCTTCTATATCAAGATCGCCAACGCGTTCGGCGAATCGGGTCGGCCTGGAGCCGCCCTCGAGACCCTGGACAGCGCGGCCGGTGCTCTCGCTGGTGACCTGGACATCCTGACCGCCCGGATCTGGTACCTGACCCAGCTCGGAAGATTCGACCAGGCAACCGCGCAGGGACGAGCCGTCCTTCAACAGGATCCCGATCATCTTGAGGCGGTTCTTTATCTCGCCCAAGCGTACTACGCGATGAAACAGCACGAGGAAGCCATTGCACTCCTGAAAACCTATCTCGTGGGCTGGCCTGAGAACCACCTCGGGTGGCGAATAATGTGTCTCTCCACGGCACTTCGTTCGGCGGAGAGATACGACGGGCGGTCTTACGGCGAGGCGGCTATAGACGCCTGCCAAAGAGCGGCCGAGTTCGAGCCTCACCAAAGTTACGTCGCCTATATTCTGAGCCTGCTTTGGGACAGCGCATCGCCCGAGGCGCCGGTTCATGTCGCATATTTCTCAGCAAAAGCGCTCCGGCTGCAACAAAGCAAGGAAATCGCGAACCAGTTGGAAAGAAACCTGAGCGCCGCCTTGAACACCCTCTCGGACGGCAATAATTTCGTGGAGTACCGCCGCCCGGGGACGATGGTCACCGACCGCGCGGCGCTCAAGGAAGCGATGGCGACGGGCCCGACGCGGGCGGCACTCGATGATCTCGTTGCCAGGTTTCCCGGGTTTGCGCCGGCCTATTTTAATCGCGGTCTGTTGGCCTTCGATCGTTGTTGCGACCCGGACCCGCTCGCCGACCTGACCCGGGCGGTGGAATTGGTGCCCCAGTGGGCCCGCGCGCTGGGCGCACAGGCGGCGCAGCTCATGTCGCGCAAACTGTTCACCCGAGCCACGCCGGTTCTTGCCGCGGCCGAGGCCGCCGACCCCAGTGACGAAACCGTGCGCTACAACACCAGGCTCCTCGACATGTACATGAGTGTCGTGGTCGACGAGACCGCGCGCGAACTCAAAGGCTTGGCGGCCTACGTCAAACGCACGGGCGACACCCGGGTCATCGACAGCCCCGCGGCCCGGTTTTTCAATCGCCTCGAACTCGACCGGTCGTCGCAGCGGATTTACGAACTCTACGCCGACGTCCACGCGGCCAGTCCGCACGCCGGTCATTGGGCAACGGCGATCGAAACCTACCGCAAGGCGATCGAGCTCGGCGGTCCTGCGGACCGGATCGGTGCGAAGATCGAAGAGCTGCAAGGGAGAAAATCATGAGCCACATTGCGGTCGGTATCCGCTCTATGCGGTTTGTGGCCGGCCTGTTGCTTTTCCTGGTGGTTTTGTCTTCGGCTCCGCCGGACGCGGCGGCCCTGGACTGCGACAACCCCAAGGGCATCAACCAGATTCTCAAATGTATGGTGCCCCAGCCCGAGAGTTGCGAGCCACGCAGCTCTCCTGGAATTCAAGGTGCTTGGGACCAGGGTGAACCGTTCACCGCCGGACATGACGCCGGAAGCAGTACCGAAATCACTGCTACGGGCAGCGGATCCGGGGAAACACAATCGACAACCGTACAATCGGGCGGAGCCTTCAGGTACACCTTCAAAGGAGATAACGAGGGCGGCATCAACTCACGGCTAGAAAAACTATCCCGGGGTAGGGGCGGTCCCTATCTCGGGGGCCCGCTGATATTCATGGAAACCTATCGTGAAACATCCGCTTCGTCGCAAACAACCACAGGGGCGGGAGGGTGGACCGGACGAGACACCGAGCGCATCTCAATAAAGACGGAAACCCGTCGGCCGGGAGAAGGGACCAAGATCTCCCCGACCGGAAAAACCATAGAAGTGACGGGTCCCGACGGCGGGCTCACGCCGTTGGAGGGGGTGATGGTTGCCCTAAGCGATGCCGGCGCTGTGCTCGGCGCGACTATCAAGAGCGAAATGATCGATTGCCTTAGGAGCACGGGCGAAACGGATACCGAGAGCATGACGAACACGCTCGACGTCGATATTCTCGTCGCCATCGCGGGCTTTACCGTGAAAGAAATCAAAAAAACCGCCAACGGCTGGGAAGCTACCGTGGAGGTAATAGAAGGACAGGTTGAGGAATAGCCGAAATACCTCGGTCGTTTTTGGATTTACGGTTCAAGCTATCCTCACCGCCTCCATCAGATGCCAAGAACTGAAAGTCAGCAGACGGGCACTGGACAACCTCTGTGCGATGAATTGCCCCAGGTATGGCGCTCTGGCTCTCTTTGACCGAGTCCAAAGTTCGCTTTGGATCATCTGCGGACCTGTGACGCCACGACACGTCGATCTTACCCTCCGCAGCTAAGCAGAGTCCGCTACAGGTGATCGGCGGCGGTCGGCCAGCAAAGTGTAGATCCGGGCGGGTGCTTGGGAGCGGACCCTATTGACACCGTCATCCGCCACCTGAACCGCGTCAGACCGGCTCGTCGGAAACCGCCTTCATTTCGAAGGCCGCGAATTCGATATCCTCTCCGAACTCCTCACCGTGCTCCTCCATGGTGTCATCCTCCTCGTCGAACTTCCAGACGATGCGGACGTTGTTTCCGCGCTTGGCCGTGGCGTCGAGGAGTTCAAAGATATGGAGGATATAGCGGGCGGAACTGCTGTTGAAGTAGACCATATCGAACTCGAAGACCACGTCGGCCCCGTTCAGGGAGCCGAAATGGCTTTGCAGGTCCGCCATGAGGGGTTTGAAGAACTCGACGGAATCCTCCAGGTAGCTCAGCCCCCCCATGCGGAAGACGTTCGAACCCGGGTCGAAGTCAATGCTCGGCGCGTTTTCGGTTCCATCGATCCTTAAGCTATCCACGAAAACGCCTCCTCGCCGTTCGATCGAGTTCCCTGATGACGACCTGGGAACGGCCACTGTCGGCGCTTTTGATACCGAAATCAAACCCTCCCTGGGCCGGCGCGGTGATCCTGTATGACTTGCATGGTGTCATCAAGAGCATGAACCCGTTCTCCTAGGCGACCTTGAAGCCGATGACGGCGATATCGTCGAGCCTGGGCGCCGCGCCCTGGTGGCGGGTCACCGCATCGCGGATGGTGTCGCGTTGTTCGTCCATGGCCTTGCCTTGAATATCCCGGAGCAGGGTCTCGAAACGCCGCTTGCCGAAGCTTCTTTGGCTGTCCTCGGAAATCTGATCGACGGCGCCGTCCGTGGTCATGTAGAACGTGCTGCCGTCGACGACGTCGATCGTGATTTCCCTGAATTTCTGATCCACCGGGATCTCCCGATAACCGATCCCTTTCTTGTCGCCTTTGAAGCGGGACACTCCGTCGCCGGAGACGACGAAGATGTCGAAGCGGGCGCCGATGAAGGTCAGGGCGCGGCCCCCAGGGGACACGTAACAGGCGCCGAGTTCCAATCCGTCGTCAGACTCCGCATGGTCGCCGTCCTGTCCCAGGGTCTGCTGGACGAGCTGGTGCATGCGCTGGACGAGGCGGCCGACCTCGCCGACCGGGCATTCGACGAGCGCCCGGTCAAGGGCGCCGGTGGAGATCAGTGTCATGAAAGCGCCGGGCACTCCGTGACCGGTGCAGTCGCCGAGCATGAGCAACGCGCCGTTGCCCCATTCCCGGCACCAGTAGATGTCGCCGCCGACGACGTCGCGCGGGTCCCAGATGACGAAATGTTCGGCGAACGTGCGCCGGAAGATGTCTTCGGGCGGCAGCACGGAACGCTGGATATGGCCGGCGTATTTAATGCTCTGCGAGATCACGTGATAGGTCTTGGCAAGCTCCCGCGTCCGTTCCTCGACGCGTTCCTCGAGGGTTTCGTTGGCCTGCCTGAGCGCTTGCCGGCTCTCCTCGATCTCATCGATCTTCCTGCGAATCGACAGACGCATCTTGTTGAAGTTCTCAGACAGCACGCCCAACTCGTCGTTGCGCGCCACCGTCACCTCCTGATCGAGGTCGCCGCCGGCGATGTCGATCGATGAACGGGTCAGGGACAGAATGGGCCGCGTGATGACGTTGGCGAGGAGAAAGGCCGATACCAGCATCAGGCCGGTGACCGTGGCGGCGAGGACGGCGACAACCTGCTGCAGCCGGGTGATCGAGGCGAAGGCTTCGTCTCGGTCGATCTGGGCGACCAGGGCGATGGTCGTTTTTCCCAACTTGATGGGAAGATAACTGCTGAGCACGGTCTCACCGCGATAGTCGGTGATGATCCGGTCCCCGGCCTCGCCGGCCAGGGCGGCGCGGGTGGCGACGGTGTCGACGGCCCCTTTGGCGGGATTGGCGAAGGACTTGGCGACCGAGCGGTTGTCGGGATCCAGATAGGAATCCGAGCGCATCAGCTTGTCCGGACCGACCAGATAGGCCTCACCGGTTTCTCCCATGCCGGAGCGTTCCAGCATGATCTCGTTGATGGCGCCGATGGTCATCTTGAGGACGACGGCGCCGCTCGCCCCGTCACTGGCGATCGGTGCGATCAGAAAAGCGACGACCTGGTTACCGGAGGGTTCATAAATTTGCAGATCGGTGGTCACCACTTCGACGAGGCCGCGTTCGAACGCGCGACCGAGGTTGCTCTCCTTGAGCGGCCCGGTGAGGACGTTCTGGGCGAAGTCGGCCTCGCGCCGGGTGGAGTAGACGATGTCGCCCATTTCGGTGACCAGCATCAGGTCGTAATAGCCGTATTCCTCGATGAACCGGCGGAACGATGTGCCGTATTCGATGCTCTCGAAAAAATCGAACTGCCCGCGGTCCACCTGTCCGTCGCGGACCACCGACGAGAAGGCGTCAAGGGCGGCACCGATATGCGAGCTTTCGGCCAGCACGCGGATGTCGGCGCGCGTTTTCTCGAAGAGCCTCACGATCTGGGCTTTCTTGGCGTCGCCGACGGACACCAGATGGCTGAACACTTCCTTGGTGATCGAATCGCGGGACGCGGCCAGGGAATACCAGCCGACGACGGCGAGCGGCACGAGGCTGACGACGACCAGGACGAGGATCAGTTTCGCTTTGATATTCAACGCAAGGCTCCCCGCGGGCTCAGACGGTCATTTGCGCCCGTAGGCGTAGGGGGCCCACTCTTCGACACTGATCGTATCGATGCCGAATACGACCTCGCCGTCCTTGGTGATCATCGGCAGGTCCGGTGTCGTAATGTTTTTCGGAACTTTCTCGCCGCTGAGGATCTTCAGCAGGATGCGCACCCCGAGACCGCCCAAAAGGGGCGTGTAAGGTGCGGTCACCGCGATCTTGTCCTGCTTCATGGCTTCCAGCGCCTCGAACAGGTCGTCGTTGCTGAGAACGATCATGCGTTTGCCGCCGGCGCGGCTGTCCCAGCGCCCGGCCTCGTCGATGGCGAGCACGGCCCCCATACCCTGTTCGGCGCCGGTGCAGAAAACGACGTCGATCTCAGGGTATTTGGCCAGGGCCTCCCTCACCTGCTTCAGGGAATCGGCCCGCGAGCTGCTGTTGTGATAACTCTCCAGAACCTTGAGACCCGGAAAATAGCTGATCACCTTGAGAAAGTGCCCGGTCCGCATGGAGTCCGCCGTGCTGCCCAGCGGTTTGCGGATCATCAGGATCGTTCCCTTGATCTCGCCGCTTTCCTTGAGCAGCCGGTGCAGCAGGTAAAGCCCCTGTTGCGTGCCGTTGGCCGGGAAATTGCCGGTGATCTGTGCCCGGACATTCCGCGACCCGACCATTCGGTCGACCGAGACGCTGGGGATACCGGCCGCGTGGGCCCGGTCGACAGGTGGGCCGGTCGGCGCTCCTGCATTGGCCAGACGAGAATTCCGTCGACCTTCTGGCCGGTCAGCTCGTCGATCTGCTTCGCCTGCTTGTCATTGTCGAACTCCGGATCCAACACGGTCAGGCTGACGTTCGGATGACGGCCGGCCTGCCACTTGGCGGAATCGGCGTTGTTGAGAAGCCAGGGGTGGGTGAGCCCGTGAATGGTATAGGCGATGGTATAGTGCTTGCCGGGATCGCCGATGCGTCCCTCCGGAAGGGGGTGAACGCCGCTGAACGGAAGCCGGAGCTTCTGGTTGCTGATGGATCCGACGATATCCGTTCCCATCCCCGCCTTGAACTCGACGCCGCGGCCGAAGGGACGGGGGTACTTGTTCATGTAGATGGCGAAGGCCTCTTCGCGGAAGATGCGAAAAACCTGTTGGTTGGCCTTGCTGACCGGGATGTTCTTCCAGAAGTTCAAGGCCGCCTGGCCCTTCAGGTCGAGAGACGCCACGTACTCGAGCAATGCCTTGCCTTGCAGTGTCCGGACCAGACGCCAATCGATATCGGCGGCGGAGACGGCGGCAGAGGAATAGAGGACGACAGAAATCGCGAGAAGGGCTTGGATCATCCGCATGGTTCTGGAACTCAACTCAACGTCACCTGCGGGTTAATAGTCATCGATTTCTCTCGCCCGTGCAACGCCGCAAGGGCCAACTGCACCCCGCCGATGTTTACGCAGGTTACAATTCTCGGTTCGCGGAGAAATTCCTGTATCCAGTCGAAGAGACTGGTCTTTGAATTGAACGACGACCTCCTCCTGCGACCTGATCCAAAGCTGAACTCGATCCGTAAAAAAGTGCAGAAATCAGGTTTACGGAGGCCCCATGTATCGTCACCTTTCCGCAACCCGACGGCTCGCGTTAACGGTCGCGCTTTCACTTTCGATCCTCGGAGTTTCGTCCGCCGCTTCGGCCACTCAGACGCCGGAGGCCGAAAACGGACAATCGACGATCCTAGCCGCGAAAAGGAATGTCGGGTCCCTCAACACCTGGCTTGGCGCCTTGGAGTTGACCGGATTGGCCGACACGCTTGAGCACGGCGGCCCGGTTACCGTTTTTGCGCCATCCGACGACGCCTTCGCCAAGCTGCCGTCGGGCATCCTCGAGGACTTGCTGCACCCCGAAAACCGGGAAAAACTCATCGCCGTTTTGAACTACCACGTGGTTCCGGGACGATTGGTACCCGCCTCCGTTGCCACGCGCGAGATCGATCTCGAAACGGCAGAGGGCATCTACATTACCGTCGATGGCGTCGACGACTTCAAGGTCAACGACGCCAAAGTCCTGTTCGCGGACATCGAAGCTGCGAATGCGATCATCCACGTGATCGACGACGTCGTCGTGCCCAACTAGAAACTCCATTTCGATTTGTTCGTTTCGATGGGATCGAGCCCAGTCCGTTCACGCCGCTCTTGTTTTGTGATATAAATATATTTACCTATATATCTGGATATTGAATTGTGACCGACGACTTCCTCGGATCGCTTGGCCATCTGGCCCTCGGCAGTCGCCTGAAACGCGCCGGCACGCTCGTGCAGTCAACCACACATACCTGGCTGCGCGCCCACGGGTGCGACGTGCCGGCCGGCCAATTGCCCTTGATGGCGGCGCTCGACGAGACGGGCGCCACATCGCTCGGCGCGCTTGCCGACAGGCTCGGCATCGCCCAGCCCGGCGTGACCCGCATGGCGGACAGCCTGGAAACCGCCGGGTGGATAAGGACCGCACCGGAAATGGGAGACAGGCGGGTCCGGATTTTGGAACTGACGGCGCAGGGCCGGGACTTGGTCGCCGGGGCGAAGAAGGACCTTTGGCCGGTCTTACGGGATGCGGTCAGCGAGCTATGCGCCGACCTCGAGGGCCCGTTGACAAGGCAATTGGCTGGCCTGGAAACGAAGTTGTCGGCAGGCGCCTTCGAAGACGCGCTGGCCCGCCGGTCGGACAAAAGGAAGACGACGGCATGACCGGCCTCGATCGGCCCGTCTGGGCGAGCCTGACCACCGCCCATCTCGGGTTGAGCGAAGGCGACGACCTGGCCCGGCGCTACGCACCGGACGTCAATCTCTTCGCCTCGGCGCGCGACGACAGCCGGGCCGCGCAAGAGCGCTTGTCGGCACTCATCGGGCGCGGCCAGCAGGCCTTCCTCCTTCAGGCGCCGGCGATCGAACTGCCGGCGGCTTTGATCGCCGTGAAGAGAGCGCTCGGCGTGCAAATGGTCGATACCGGCGGCCAGCTGCCTCAAGGCCCCGACGAAGATATCGCCCGGTTAACCAAGGCCGACGGCGAGGACATGCTGGCGCTGGCGCCCCTGACCGAGCCCGGCCCCTTCCTCGCCCGCACCCACGCCATGGGGCAATTCCTCGGTGTCCGGATCGCCGCCATGGCAGGCGAACGCATGCGCTTTCCCGGATACACGGAAGTCAGCGGCGTCTGCACGCACCCGGATTTCCGGGGCCGGGGCTTGGCGCGGCGCCTATCGGCGGTCGTCATGGCGTCGATCCGGGAACGCGGAGACATCCCCTTCCTGCACGCCTGGAAGACCAACGCGGCCGCCATTCGGCTTTATGAAAACCTCGGCTTCGCACACCGCTGCGACGTGCATGTGGCGGTCGTCGCCAACACGGAAACTCCTTAACGCTTTGTCGGTGCAGGAACCAGCTTGCATATACACGGGTACTTGAATCTCGAATGTTCTTGTTATGTTCTTTTTTGATCACTAATATACTGCCTTATGGTTCATATCCTGCCCGATCTGCCCGTCAAAGGCCGCGGCGCCGCATCGAATTCCAGCGGACGGTTCGAACCGCTGGAACGGATGCGAATCGACGACGGCTGGCAAACCCATGAAGCGGACCCGGATCCCAAGCGGCGCACTCGGGTGACGCCGGAAACGCCGCGCACGATCATCGCCCGGAACACCTCGCCGGATGTTCCCTTCGACCGCTCGATCAACCCCTACCGGGGCTGCGAGCACGGCTGCGTCTACTGTTTCGCCCGGCCGACCCATGCCTACTACGGCCTTTCGGCCGGGCTCGATTTCGAGACCGAACTGTTCTCGAAGCCGGATGCGGCGGCGCTGCTCGAAAAGGAGATCGCCGATCCCAAATACCGCTGCCGGACCATGGCGCTCGGCACCAACACCGATCCTTACCAGCCGGTCGAACGCCGCCACGAGATCACGCGCGGCATTCTCAAGGTGCTGGCGGCCAGCAACCACCCGGTCACCATCGTCACCAAGTCGGACCCGGTGCTGCGCGACCTCGACATCATCGCCCCCATGGCCGAAAAAGGCCTTGCCGCCGTCGGCATCTCTCTGACGACTCTCGACGGCCGTTTGGCGCGCACCCTGGAGCCGCGGGCGCCGGCGCCCGGGCGGCGCTTGAAGGCCATCACAGAATTGGCAGAAGCGAGGGTTCCCACCGTCGTCATGGCGGCCCCGGTGATCCCCGCCTTGAACGACATGGAGCTCGAGGGATTGCTGGAAACGGCGGCCGGCGCCGGTGCCTACGCCGCCGGATACATCCTTTTGCGCCTGCCGGGCGAGATCAAGGCGCTGTTCGAGGAATGGCTCGTCAACCACTATCCCGACCGCGCCGGGCGCGTGCTGTCGCTCATCAGGCAGACCCGGGGTGGCACCCTTTACCGCTCCCAATGGGGCGAACGCATGACCGGCAGCGGCGCCTATGCCGATCTCATCCAAAAGCGCTTCTCCTTGGCCTGTAAACGCTCGCAACTGGTCGAGCAACGGACGGCCGAGCACGCCCTGCGCACCGACCTGTTCCGCCCGCCGGTGCTGCCAGGCGATCAACTCAGGCTTTTTTGATCGGCAAACGGAAAACCGTTTCCGGCGTCCCGGCCCGTGCTAGGCTCCCTCCATGGAGGCGGATGTCCATTCCAATCTAACCGGCATCGCCGTGGTGGCGCTGGCGGCGCTGGTCTGTGGGATCGCCATGGAACGCCTGCGCCAGCCGGCGCTCGTCGGGTACATCCTGGCCGGCGTCCTGCTCGGACCATCGGGGCTGGCGCTCGTCGAAAACCGCGAACAGATCGACGTCCTCGCCGAACTCGGTGTCCTGATGCTGCTCTTCATCGTCGGCATGGAGCTCTCGTTGCGCTCCTTCCGGCGCCTGTGGCGGTTGGCGCTTTTCATGACGCTGTTTCAGATCGCCGCCTCCGTCGGCGTCATGCTGGTCCTATCGGTGGTCTTCGGCTGGGAGGAGAAACTGGCCGTCCTGCTCGGCTTCGTTATGGCGCTGTCGTCGACGGCGGTCGCCATCAAGATCCTCGAAGACGTCGGCGAGCTGCGCACCCGGGCCGGCAAGATCGCCGTCGGCGTCCTCATCGCCCAGGACCTGGCCGTGGTGCCGATGATGCTCGGCATCGCAGCCATGGGTGGCGACAGCTTCGACTGGTACGCGGTCCCGAAAATCCTGTTCTCCATCGTCTTCCTGGTCGGCCTGATCCTGTTCCTGAGCAGCGGGCGCAAGTTGCGCTTGCCGCTGATGACCATGGCCGCCGGCAATACGGACCTGAAGCCGCTGGCGGCACTCGCCTTCTGTTTCTGCTGGGCGGCACTGTCCGGCCTACTGGGTCTGTCGGCCGCCTACGGCGCCTTTATCGCCGGCCTCATCATCGGCAACAGCACCGAACGCCGGGCGCTCCTGGAGACGACCCAGCCGATCCAGAGCATCCTGATGATGGTGTTCTTCCTATCCATTGGGCTGCTCATCGACTTCGACTACATGTGGCGCAATTTCGCGATGGTGATGACGTTCTTCTTCCTGGCCGCCATCTTCAAGACAGTACTCAACGTGACGCTCCTCGGCCTGATGGGCCAACCCTGGCAGCACGCCTTCGTCGCCGGAATCCTGATCTCACAGATCGGCGAGTTCTCCTTTCTGCTCTCAGTGGTCGGCGTTCAGGCCGGTGTCATCTCCAGCGAGGAAAGCCGCCTGGTGGTCGCCGTCACCGTCATGAGTCTGGCCTTGAGTCCGCTCTGGGTCTTCACGGCCAGGCGGCTCCGCCTTCTGGCCCAGTACGGCGTCACCGAGGCCGGTGAGATGCTGCGACTGGTCTACGGGCCGGAAGCGGAACTGGTCGCCGGCACGCTCGACGGGGCCATGACCGAAACCCAGCGTACCGTGCGCCGGTTCGCACTTTGGCTCAGGCGCCACCGGCTCCGCCGCAAGCGGCTGCGCGATGCCCGCCAGCAGACGACGCCCGCGGCCGTTTCCGAGGAGACGAAACCATCGCCGGGCGATGGCGGCGACGGTGGTGGCGAAGCGGCGACAGGTCCCACCCCGTCCGAAAGGCAGCCGACACGGCCGGTCGATGGGGACGATACCGAAACCGCGGAAACCGACCCGCAGACGAATGGCGAACCGGAGGCACAGGAGGCCGCACCCCGGCGGCAGCCCAATCGGCGCCGCCGTCCAACCGCGAAGCCGAAACCGAAGCCCCCGGCCAAGGGAGCGGCGGCGAAAAAGGCAGCGACCCGGAAAGCGCCGGCCCGGAAAGCAACGCCCGGGAAGACGCCGGCCCGGAAACCGCCGGGACGCCGGCGCCGTACCATCGCCACCAAACCACCGCCGAAGACGCCCGGCGATGCCTGACTTCGAACTCGAACGGGCGGCGCGGGAACACGGCCATCAAATGGTCTGCGGTATCGACGAAGCCGGCCGCGGGCCCTGGGCCGGCCCGGTGGTCGCCGCCGCCGCCGTTCTCGATCCGGTCGGATTGGCACCCGAATTCCTCAGGCGCCTCGACGATTCCAAGAAGCTGAAGGCCGAACACCGCGAGGAATTGTTCCGGGAATTCGAAGGGCGGGTCCGCTACGGCATCGGCGAGGCGGGGGTCGAGGAGATCGACCGCATCAACATCCTGCAGGCGACCTTCCTGGCCATGGGACGCGCGGTCGAGAACCTGGGCGTCAGCGTCGACCTGGCACTGGTCGACGGCAACCGGGAGCCACCGCTCCCCTGCCCGGTCGCCTGTGTCGTCAAGGGCGATGCCAAAAGTCTCTCCATCGCCGCCGCGTCGATCGCCGCCAAGGTCACCCGCGACCGTATCATGGAAGACCTTTCGGCCCGCTATCCGGTTTACGGCTGGGAGCGCAACGCGGGCTACGGGACGGCCGAACACAAGGCGGCGCTCGAACGCTTCGGGGTAACGCCTGAACATCGGAAATCCTACGCCCCGATCCACAAGATATTGCGGGAATGGAACCCGTAGAATCCATATATGGGGGCGAGGACGACAGCTAAGTCATTGATTCCAAATAGCTCTTGACGGCGAGTCCGACCTTGATCATGCTGCCGGCCATGGGCAGAGATCATAACGAGGGGGGACCGGTCGAGGCGTCCGGCGAACCCCCGATACGCACCGAATTCCGCAACAAGATTTTGCAGGGAGACTGTGTTGAGGCGTTGAAGACCGTACCTGACGGCACGGTCGACGTCGTCTTCGCCGACCCACCCTACAATCTGCAACTGGGCGGCGATCTGCTGCGTCCCAACAATACGAAAGTCGACGGCGTCGACAACGACTGGGACCGTTTCGACGGGTTCAAGACCTATGACGAATTCACCCGCGCCTGGTTGGCCGAGGCCCGGCGCGCCCTTAAGCCCGACGGCACGCTTTGGGTGATCGGCAGCTATCACAACATCTTCCGCGTCGGCACCGTGCTGCAGGACCTGGGCTATTGGATTCTCAACGACGTCATCTGGCGCAAGTCCAATCCGATGCCGAACTTCCGCGGCCGCCGGTTCACCAATGCCCATGAGACCTTGATCTGGGCGGCGCGGGACAAGGATTCCAGATACCGTTTCAACTACGATTCCATGAAGGCGTTGAACGACGATCTGCAGATGCGTTCGGACTGGTACCTGCCCTTGTGCACGGGCCCGGAACGCCTGAAGGAGAACGGCAAGAAGGCGCACCCGACGCAGAAACCGGAATCGCTGCTGCACCGCGTGATCATGGCATCCTCCGAGGTCGGAGACCTGGTTCTCGATCCGTTTTTCGGAACCGGTACGACGGGCGCCGTCGCCAAGCGCCTTGGCCGCGATTTTCTCGGCATCGAGCGCGACGCCGATTATGTGGCCCTGGCCCGCGACCGGCTGGCCAAGGTGCGCAAGGTCGCCGACGACCAGTACCTCAATTCACCGGCCAAGCGCGAACAACCGAGGGTTCCCTTCGGGTGGCTGGTCGAGAAAGGCCTGCTCACGCCCGGCCAGACACTGACCGACGTCCGGCGCCGCCACTCGGCCCGGGTGCGCGCCGACGGGACGCTGATCACCGCCGACTTTCGCGGTTCCATCCACCAAGTCGGCGCCTATGTACAGAAAGCGCCGGCCTGCAACGGCTGGCAGTTCTGGTACGCGGAAGACCAGGGCGAGCTGGTTCCCATCGACCTGTATCGCCAGAAACTGTGCGCCGAAATGCATTGATTAAGGTCCCGGGTTTCCCAGGGAGGGGGCAAACCAGGGCCAGGGAGGCGGGGCTTCGGCCCCGCCTTCTCTTACTGGCTGGAAGGAATCTCCGCGCCGGACCAAACTTTCTCCCCCTTGCGCGTCTCGCACCACCGCCACATAATTGTATTCGCGCCGGTTCGGTGCGGCGCCATGGGGAGGACGATCGATCATGGACTATTATGCAGTGGCTCTCGAACGGGCTACGGAAGTTCTCGGTACTCAGGAAAAAGCCGAGGAATGGCTTAGCAAGATGAGCGCAACGCTCGGCTGTTCGCCGAAAGACCTGCTCAACGACCAGGAAGGCTTGAACAAAGTGCTTAGCCACATCCGCGGCGTCGAGTTCGCTCTCGACACCGACTGAGGGAACACCCTCAGTCGGTGCGGCTGAGCCGGATGCGGCCGGGTTCCACTCCGCTTTCCCCCAACACGCGCGAAACGGCCTCCAGCAGAGGCTTGCTGCCGGCCGCATAGACGTCGGCCGATGCCGGATAGGCCAGCATTTCCGGCATCCGCTCGAGCGCCCGTTGCCGATCGTGCGCATCGACCGGCACGTATTGGAAACCGTCGAAAGCCTCGGCCCAGGACCGGCATAGGTTGGCCATGTAGTGGCCCTCATCGGAGGCGAACCAGTAGAGGATCATGGGGCGCTCGTCATCGATCGATTGCGCGTGTTCGATGAGGCTGCGCACCGGCGCGAAACCGGGCCCTTCGGCAACGAAGAGTAAGACCCGACCGGCCGGTTCGCCGAGGACGAAGTCTCCGGTCGGACCGACGAGGTCGACCGTCGCCGGCGGCGCATCGCCGAAAAAGGCTTCGGTCAGGGAGCCCTCCGGGTGCCGTGGCAAATGGAATTCCAGGTTCATGTCATCGCAGGGACAACTGGCCAACGGCACGCTCTCGGCGCCGCCTCCGGGCACCGACAGGGCGACCGACTGGCCGGCCAGGAAACGCAGCCGTTGCGATCGCGGCGTGCGGGCCCGGACAACGGCGATTTCGGCAACCGGATACTCGACGCTCTTAATGCGGAGCGCGATCCTTTGTTCGGGAATCTCAACGGAACCCGATGCTTCCCAGGTTTCGATCTCGAGCGTCGCCGAAACCGCTTCATGCGCGCACATCAGGAAATAGCCCTCGGCTTGTTGCGCCTCCGGGACGATAAAATCGTGATGGCTGCACTTTTCGATGGAGCCAGCGGCGAGACGGGCGAGGCAGCTGCCGCAGGAACCGTTCGAACATCCGTAGGGAAGCGCCAAGCCGGCCTTGAGGCCTGCCTGGAGGATCGAGTCCCGGCCCTCAATGACAAAAGAATGGCCGCTCGGGTGCAAGGTGACGTGGCTCGTCATGGGCATGTTCTCATCACGTACGTATCAAGGGCCCATTACGAGATTGATCAGTTGGATTGGCCTTCCCCGCCTTCACCCTCGGTAAAGGTCACCTCGATCCGCCGCGCCAGCGGGGAAGGTTCGGGGATTCGGGCCTTGAAGCCGGCTTCCTGGCCGGCTTCGAGTTGGTTCCGAATCGCCGCCGCGACAGCCATTTGCACGGAATTGTTGTCGCCGTCGAACAGTTCGACCTTGATCATGGGCACGGTGCGAGGCCCTTCCGACACGTTGGCGACGATCCCGCGGATCGCCAGGACCTCGACCCCTTGTTCCGTTTCCCGTGCCGAGCGGACGTTTCGGATGTCGAGGCCTTCGCCCAATTCGGGGCCGCCGAGACCGATCATCTCGTAGACGCCGGCAACACCCGGCACCATATCTACGATCATCGAACGCCCAAAGATCAGCCCGGCGATAAGGGCAATGACAAAGGCAACGCCGCCGCCAATGGCGATCAACTTCATTTTGCTGCGCGGTTCCGCTTCCGCTGCGTCGTCACCCGATTCGGCCGCCGTGAAGACTTCCGGGATCGGTTCCGGTTCGGGCAGGTCGTCCGGGTCCATGATATCAACGGCATCGCCCATTTCCGAATCATCGGACGCATCCATGACCGATTGGAACGGTTCCGGCTCGTCGTCGTCGCCGAACATCTCGTCCAACTGCTCGGTCGTCAAACCACCGCCGGTGTCCTCTTCCGGCTCGGGTTCCGGTTCCGGTTCCGGCTCAGGCTCAGGCTCAGGCTCCGGCTCGGGTTCCGGCTCCGGCTCCGGTTCGGGTTCCGGTTCGAGTATGGGTTCTGGCGCCGGTGGAGATTCGGGATAAGCCGGCTGTGCGCCCGGCGCCGCCATGCCTTCCGCCCCCGGCATAGCCGGCGGTGCCGGATAGGGCAGCGGCTGCCCCGGAACCTGTCCCGGAACCTGGCCGGCGACGGGATAGGCCTGTTGCGGCGGAGGATACCCAGGGGCGGCCGGCGGATAACCGGGAGCGGCCGGTGGATATCCGGGTTGCGGCGCCGCGCCGTAGGCGCCGGGTGCCGCCGGATGTGCTGGTGCCGGCGGCGGCGAGGCGGAGACCTGTTGTTGAAACCAACTGTGTCCGCAATTGGAACACCGCGTCATCTTCCCGCCGCCGATGGCCACCGGGTCAACGTTGTAGCGCATCAGGCAATTGGGGCAGGTGATGATCATGCGCGGTAAATCGTCCTAACGTTTTGTCATTTATAGGGTTTCCCCAGATCGAACGCAAGCGGTCGGGCGGTCATTGCCATGCTTGGCGAGGGCCCGGATTCTCGACGCCGGGACGGAGGTGGCAAGGGCGTGGCCCTGGACGGGCCGCGCCGGCCATGGCATTGTTCGCAAGGAACGTACATCGCCCGATTTCCTGCGCACGGGCTCGACGGGAGCGTGAGAATAGTGACCTCGCAAGGCGACGAAACGATCGCCCATTTCGAAAACGTCGGACTGCGCTACGGCCTCGGCCCGGAAGTTCTGCAGGACATCAACTTCTCGCTCGCCGCCGGATCCTTCCACTTCCTGCTTGGCGAAAGCGGTGCCGGCAAATCCTCGCTCCTGAAACTGATCTACCTGGCGCTCAAACCGTCCCGCGGGCTGATCTCGCTGTTCGGACGGGAAATCGCAACGACGCCGCGCGGCGACCTGCCGGCGCTCAGGCGGCGTGTCGGTGTCGTCTTCCAGGAATTCCGCCTGCTCAGCCACCTGTCCGCCTTCGACAACGTGGCCTTGCCGCTCCGCGTATCCGGAGCCAAGGAGAGCGACGTCAAGAAACACGTCTCGGAGCTTCTCGCCTGGGTCGGCCTGGAAAACCATATGCAGGCCCGACCGCCGACCCTGTCGGGCGGCCAGCAGCAGCGCGTTTCGATCGCCCGTGCGGTGATCGGTCGGCCGCGTCTGCTGCTCGCCGACGAACCGACGGGAAACGTCGATGACGCCATGGGATACCGCCTCATGCATCTGTTCGAAGAACTGAACAGGCTCGGCACGACCATCGTCATCGCCACCCACAACACCCACCTCGTCGATCGGCTCGGCCATGGGCGCATGCATCTGGAAAACGGGTATCTGCGTATCGAAAGCCCCGATCGCGGCGTGCCGGAAGAGAAGGCGGCGGAGGAACCCGCTGGTGAAGACGGGAACTCCGAAGAGAAGACGCCGAAGCGCCCGTCATCCCCCTTTGGCGAAGATTACGCCGGGGACGGTTCCACCTTCGGAGATCCGACGAGCCTAGAGAACTACCTTTAATGTTTTCCCGCCGTTCCGACCTGCCCCTGGACCGCGACGCGCACAGTCGCTTCCTCCCCTGGCTGATCGCCTTCATGGTCTTTCTCGCCGTGCTGGCCATGGCCGGAACACTGGTGTTGAACACCGTGGCCGCCCGCTGGGACCAGGGCGTCAGCGGCACCCTGACGGTCCAGATTGCGCCGGCGGACGATCCGGCCGACGACGATCGCCGGTTACGCGATACCCTCAACATCCTGGCGTCGACACCAGGCATCGAACGCTACGAGGTCTTGGAGTCGGAACGTTTGCTGGCGCTTCTCGCGCCCTGGCTCGGTGGAATCGGGACGTCCGATGACCTGCCGCTGCCGCAATTGATCGATGTCGAGATCGGCGACGGCAGCGATTTCAATTCCGTGGCCTTGAGCGACCGTCTATCCGATACCGTCGCCGGCGCGACGATCGACGACCATCGCGTCTGGCTGGAGCGACTGGTCCAGCTGATCCAGACCGTCGAAGCGGTCGCCTTCCTGGTATTGTTGTGCATCGGGCTGGCGACCGTGGGAACGGTGGTCTTCACGACCCGCACCGGGCTCGCCATCCACCGCGAAGCCATCGAGGTCCTGCACCTGATCGGCGCTCATGATACCTACATCGCCGGACAATTCGGGCGGCGTGCCCTCTATCTCAGCCTTAAGGGCGGAGTCCTCGGGCTGGCGCTTGGCGTCCCGACCCTAATCGGCATCAGCCGTCTGGCCAGCCGCATGGACGGGTTCCTCATTCCCAGCATGTAACTCAACGTGTTTCACTGGGTGCTGGTCGCTATGCTGCCGGTTATCGTCGCCAGCATCGCCATGGTTACGGCGCGCACCACGGTCATGCGTACGCTCCGCCGGATGCTCTGAGCATGGCCCGGCGTCGCGGCAGCAAGCGGATTTCGCTGATCGGGAATTTGATCCTCCTGGTGTTTGCTTTGGCCGGACTGTGGACGATCGGTCTCTTCAAATTCGCGGAGGCGATTCCCGGTACCGTCGAAGACCGCAGTACCCGGACCGATGCCATCGCCGTACTGACCGGCGACAGCGGGCGACTCGATGAAGGCCTGGAGCTGTTGTCCGAGGGATTGGCCGGACGCTTGTTCGTTTCCGGGGTGCACAAGGGCAACGACGTGCGCAATCTCCTCGACCATTCGAAACGCCGGCCCACCGACCTGCAATCACGGATCGTCATCGGCAACGCCATCAACACGATCGGCAACGCCGACGAAACCGCGGCCTGGTCCCATCGGGAGAACGTCACGTCATTGCGACTGGTCACCGGCGCCTACCACATGCCGCGCAGTCTTCTCGAATTCACCCACGCCATACCCGAGGTCTCCCTGATTCCTCATCCGGTGTTCCCGGAACGGGTCAAGCTGGAAAATTGGTGGACCTATCCGGGAACGGCGGCATTGATCGCCACGGAGTTCAATAAATTCCTGCTTGCCTGGATCCGTCACGGGGTCGAGTTTCTACTCTTGGGCAAACGTCCACGTAACCGGCTATCGCAACGGCGTAAGTCATCGACGGACCAGGCCGCGAATTGACAGTGTCATGCAGAATTTCCGCTCCTTGATCTACAACGGGTTCTTTTTTTCGTCGACGGCGGTGACGGTCGTTCTCATGGCGCTGCTGTTGGCGCTTCCGCGTGTCGCCATGCGCGAAGCGGTCCGGGCTTGGTCGCACCTGCAATCCCTCGCGCTCAAGGTCTTGGTCGGCCTCGATTTCGAGGTGCGGGGGCGCGAAAATATGATCGACGGGCCGGTCATCTATGCCGCCAAACACCAATCGGCCTGGGACACCTTCGTCTATTTCCTGTTGCTCCGCGAACCCAGCTACGTCTTGAAAATCGAGCTGTTGAAGATTCCGTTTTGGGGCTGGTGTGTGCGTAAATGCCGGGCCATATCCGTCGATCGGGACGGCGGCGCCTCGGCCCTCAAAAAGCTGGTCGCCGATGTGCGTGATCGCCTTGCCGGCGGCTTTTCGGTGATCATTTTCCCGGAAGGGACGCGCACGGCGCCGGGACGCCACCGCCCGTTCCATCCCGGCATCGCGGCACTCTATTCGCAAACCGACGCGCCGATCGTTCCGGTCGCCGTCAACTCCGGCCTGTTCTGGGGGCGGCGCAGCTTCTCGAAACGCCCGGGACGTATCGTCATCGAGTTCCTGCCGCCCATCGAGCGCGGCCTGAAACGCAAGGCCTTCATGGAGACCTTGGAAAAGGCCGTCGACACCGCTTCCGATGCCCTTATCGCCGAGGGCGTCGAACGGTTTCCAGATACGGCCGCCGCCGTCGTCACCGACGAAAACTGAAGACGCCCGCGAAGCCTTCTGTGAATTGTTCTTCCACAGTCTGTGGATTTCGCGAACGGTCCTGTTAAGCCACTGAAAAAAACTCCAATTTTCAGTTGAAATCAGGGCATCAAATGTGGAAACATAACAAGAACATTATCCTCCGACTCAAGGTTTTATCCTTTTGACGGCGGTATCGTGACCCCCTAAATTGACCGCGGTTTCCGGCGGCGAGTGTTGTGATGCGCCGGACCGGAGGGCCCAGGGAGACAGCGGGAGGAGATAGGACGATGGCGCAAGTGGCGCCCGTATCGCAGCAGATCTGGGACATGAAGTACCGCCTCAAGGGCGGCGACGGGACGCCGGTCGACAAGTCGATCCCCGACACCTGGCGGCGCGTCGCCAAGGCCTTGGCCGAAGCGGAAGCCGAAGCCGACCGCGGCCATTGGGAACAGCAATTCTACGACGCGCTGTCCGATTTCCGCTTCCTGCCGGCCGGGCGCATCGTTTCCGGCGCCGGCTCCGACCGCAACGTCACGCTCTTCAACTGCTTCGTCATGGGCGACATCCCGGACGACATGACGGGCATCTTCGACGGCCTCAAGGAAGCCGCGCTGACCATGCAGCAGGGCGGCGGCATCGGCTACGATTTTTCGACGCTCCGGCCGAAAGGCGCGCCGGTCAAGGGCGTCGGCGCCGACGCCTCGGGACCGCTCAGCTTCATGGACGTCTGGGACGCCATGTGCCGCACCATCATGAGTGCCGGCTCCCGGCGCGGCGCCATGATGGCGGTGCTGCGCTGCGATCATCCGGACATCCTCGATTTCATCGCGGCCAAGCGCGAGCCCGGGCGGCTGCGCATGTTCAACCTCTCGGTGCTGGTCACCGACGCCTTCATGCAGGCGGTCAAGGAGGACGCGGCCTGGGAGCTCAGCTTCGGCGGCGTCACCTACAAGAGCCTGCCGGCCCGCGAGATCTGGGACAAGATCATGCAGGCCACCTATGCTTACGCGGAGCCGGGCGTCATCTTCATCGACCGCATCAACGCCCGCAACAATCTGGCCTATTGCGAGACCATCCACGCGACAAACCCCTGCGGCGAACAGCCGTTGCCGCCTTACGGCGCCTGCCTGTTGGGCTCCATAAACCTGGCCCGCCTGATCAACGATCCGTTCACCGAAGCCGCCGCCCTCGATCTTGACTCCCTGACCGGCCTGGTGACGACGGCGGTGCGCATGATGGACAACGTCATCGACGTGTCGAACATGCCGCTCGAGGCGCAGCGCCACGAAGCCAGGGCCAAGCGTCGCATCGGCTTGGGTGTCACTGGCCTCGCCGACGCCCTGATCCTCTGCGGGGCGCGCTACGGCGGCGCCAAGGCGGTCGAACTAACGGACAGCTGGATGAGCACGCTGACCCGAGCCGCCTATCTGGCGTCGGTCGATCTGGCCAAGGAGAAAGGCGCCTTCCCGCTTTTCGACCGAGACAAGTTCCTGGAAAGCGAGATGGTTCAAAGCCTCGACCTCGACGTCCAGAACGCCATCAAGGCCCATGGCATCCGCAACGCCCTTCTCACCTCGATCGCGCCGACGGGCACCATCTCGCTCTTCGCCGACAACGTATCCTCGGGCCTGGAGCCGGTGTTCAGCTTCAAGTATGCCCGCCACGTCCTGATGCCGGACGGATCGCGCCGCGAAGAGGAAGTCACGGATTACGCCTACCGCCTCTACCATCGGCTCTTCGGCGAGACGGCGCCGCTGACGGACGCCTTCGTCGATGCGCAGGGCCTCAGCCCCAACGACCACCTGGTCATGCAGGCGGCCGTGCAGAAGCACATCGACAGCTCCATCTCGAAGACCATCAACGTGCCCGAGAGCATTTCCTTCGAGGACTTCAAGGACGTCTACATGCAGGCCTTCGACCTGGGCTGCAAGGGCTGCACGACGTATCGGCCCAACGACGTCACCGGCGCCGTCCTCGAGGTCAAGGGCAAGAAAGACAAAGACCTGGCGGAACCGGAATTGCCGCTGGAGGCACCGACCAAGAAACCGGCGGCCGCCGCCAAGGGCGACCCCGGCGCCGTCGTTCAGATGTTCCGGCCCTTGGGTCGACCCGGCGAACTGCCCGGCAAGACCTACAAGCTGCAGTGGCCGGAAAGCGACCATGCCATGTACATCACGCTCAACGACATCGTCGACGACGCCGGGCGCATCCGGCCTTTCGAGATCTTCATCAACTCGAAGAACATGGAACATTACGCCTGGACCGTCGCCCTGACCCGTATGATCTCCGCCGTTTTTCGGCGCGGCGGCGATGTGTCTTTCGTGGTCGAGGAATTGAAAGCCGTTTTCGATCCGCGCGGCGGCCAATGGATGGGCGGCAAGTACGTACCTTCCCTGTTGGCGGCCTTGGGCGGCGTCATCGAGACCCATATGATCGATATCGGCTTTTTAACCAGCCCCGGGCAACTCAACAAAGGCCCGCCGCCGGAAGCCGCCGTCATTGCCATGGGCGCCCGAGGGCCTAGCGCCCAGGAGGAAGAGGAATCGGCCTCCACTCCGGCCGCCTCCGCGCCCTTCCGCCAATGCCCGAAATGCGCCCAGCCCAGCCTCATCCGACAGGAAGGCTGCGACATGTGCACCAGTTGCGATTACTCGAAGTGCGGATAGTGACCGGGTGGTCATTTTAGGAATCGGCAAATGGAACAGCGCCTTAGCCTGGTCAGCCTCGGCGTCGCCGACATCGCCGAAAGCACGCGGTTCTACAACGCGCTCGGTTGGAAACACGCGGAAAGCCAGAGCAACGAGGCCATCACGTTTTTCCAAATGGGCGGCATCATTTTGGGCCTCTACGGTCGCGCGGCGCTGGCAGAAGACGCCCAGGTCGCCGATTCCGAACCGGGTTTCTCCGGCGTGGCTTTGGCCCACAACACGCGTTCGAAAGACGAGGTCGACGCCGTCCTCGCGCTCGCCGAAAAAGCCGGCGCGACCATCAAGAAACCGGCCCAGGAGGTGTTCTGGGGCGGCTATTCCGGGTATTTCGCCGACCCGGACGGGCACCTCTGGGAGGTCGCCTGGAATCCCTTCTTCCCGATCGCCGACGACGGATCTGTTCGTCTGCCCGAGTGACCCGTAACGATGGGGCCGATTTGGCAGCCGTTTAAAGACGAAGACCGATAGATTAATCTACCAAGGATTGAATTTTTCCTTCTATAATGTTGCCGTTATTGGCGGCAGCGTGGGCATCATTCCCTTGGAACCCCGTCAGCCGTCGGGGGGCAATTCGAATACCGTTGGGGGGATTTCAAATCGATGTGCCGGATCCATGGTTCCCGGCGCCCGGTCATTCCCGCCGGGGCTATTCCCGGTCGCGCCGAAGGGCATGCTCATTCCCTGCCGGCTGCCTGGCTGCCTATGGACATTGCACCGCCAACCCGCGAAACCGAGAGCCACTGGAGACCGCACCAATGACAAGACTGCCGACCTGGATTGCACTGATCGCGATGGTGTTTGCCCTCGGCGCCTGTACGGAACACAAGATCTACCGGTCCGACTTGAAGCTGTGTACGAGCGCGGATCCGAACGACGACTGGTCCGACCGGTGCAGGACGAACGCGCTGCAAACGTTTGAAACCGCCGGCGCCAAACAGGAAACATATTCTCTCGGATTTATCGAAGGGGCTGTCCTAGCTAAGCGAGATGCTTGGGCTAGGATTGCAGGATGTATGCGAGAAGAAGCCGGCTCAGTGGTTGGAAGCGTGATCGTTTGATGGAGCACTTTGTGGCGGCGACGA
>Ga0056114_1000036_pt1 | contig 34282 bp, 35 predicted proteins | sample WorMetHERISLAND1_FD_77005 | JGI IMG/M metagenome (GOLD analysis project Ga0056114, IMG submission 77005) | Marine gutless worms symbiont microbial communities from Max Planck institute for Marine Microbiology, Germany - Olavius loisae HERON... ...
CGCCTTCCTACTCATCATGCTAATACACAACAAATCTCCAGCTTCAGGCCTACTCGCCCAAGTTAAGCAAACTCAAAACTATGTTCAAACCCTTCTCGAACATAAAACGTGGTCTCTTCCTTCACTTCCCTAATCTCTTAAAGATCTAAACAGCTCCGCTATACTCTTCGGCTCCGTATCTAAATGGAAACAACAAACTACTCGTAAACACAAAAAAATGTCAAGCACTCCAAGAGTTCATTGTCGACAGTCAGACGAGTTTACTCGCGAACCCGAATTTTCAGATAGCTTCGAAGATAATCGGCTAGTGAAACCAAGGCGGCTAAGGCCGCGATTGTGAAAAGTATGCTACTGAAGCGCTCCACCATCGGAAGTAGGAGGTGGGCCGGAACCCAGGCGTGGAGGGTTAGCACAATAAGGCCGCCCACACTGCTGATGAAGTAGAGGACTGTCTTGAACTTTCCGGCTAAGCTGGCACCCAAGGCTACCTGCTTATAAGCCAGAAGCATTCTAATGAACATGATTGTAAACTCGCGCCATAGAATTATGATGAAGGCCCAAACCCCCATCAGTCCGGCATTCAGAAAGCAAACAAAGTAGGTAACCATGAGGAGTATATCCGAAAATGGATCCATCAGTTTCCCGATGTCGGTCACTTGGTTCATTTTTCTTGCAAAGTAACCATCCAGAATATCAGTGATCGCGCTAAAGAAAAACAATGCCCATAGTATTAAGATTCCCAGGGGGGGATGGAATTCCAATTCAATCAGAAAATACCAGGCAAGGAAGACCACTGGAGCGCAGCAGAAGCGGGTTATAGTCAGTTTGTTGGAAGAAGGCATGCAATTATAATATAGGTGCTTACTAGAATCGGGTCAACGTGAAACTAGAAGCGGTATATCCGTCTGTATTTCGAATTCAGGTAATCCAGGAAGTCGGATGAATCGAGATACTTACCCGAAAGACGGTGGCAGAGCTCAGCCGGCTTGTGAACACGGCCATGTCGGTGGATATTCTCCTTCAACCATCGCAGGATAACATCAAATTCCCCCTTCTCGAGTATGTCAGCCAGAGGACCTACCGCTTCTTCCATGGGCCTGATGAACTGGGCCGAGTACAGATTACCCAGGGTATAGGTTGGGAAGTAGCCGAACTGTCCCGCGGACCAGTGTATATCCTGCATACATCCCTCGACATCGTTATTGGGGGTAATGCCTAGGAGCTCCCCGTATGCCTGATTCCAGGCGTCCGGAAGATCGGATGCATCGAGATTGCCGGAGATAAGAGCCTGTTCGAGTCGGAAGCGAATCACGATATGGAGGGAGTAGGTAACCTCGTCGGCATCCACTCGAATAAGAGAGGGCCTTACGATATTGATGGCGTGGTAGAAGTCGCCAAGCTTTACATCGGCGAGATTCTCAGGGAAGAGTTTTTGAAACTCGGTGTACCAGAAACTCCAAAAAGCATGAGATTTACCGACAATGCTCTCCCAGAATTTGGATTGGGACTCATGAATACCCAGACTTGCGCCATCCTCCAGGATTGTTTGCCATAGGTTCTCGTCCATCCCCTGCTCATAGAGACCATGTCCCGCCTCATGAATATTGCTAAACAGGCCCGAAAGGACCTCGTTCTCCTTATAGCGCGTGGTTAGTCTTATATCATTCGGACCAAGGGTGATAGAAAATGGATGAACGCTTAAATCGAGGCGACCGCGACTGGTATCGAAGCCCATGTGCGACTGGATTCTTCGGCCGAAGGCGTCTTGCTTTTCGACACTGTACTTGCGATTTAGAAAGGCCGGCGTGGGGGAATCAACTCCGTCCGCGGCTCCTCTGATTCCATCCAGGAGTATTTGAAGGCCGGCGCTCAGCTCATCGAATATGGCCGCAATACGCGTAGAACTCACGCCAGGTTCATACTCATCGAGAAGGGTATCATAGGGCTCCGTATCGGGAGCAATCGTTAGTGCATATTCTCGTTTTAACTCAATGATTTTTGCAAGATGAGGGGCGAATGCCGAAAAATCATTCGTTTTGCAGGCATCAACCCAGGCTGTCTGCGCCAGCGAACCCTCACTTGCGATAGCTTCCACCAGTTCTCTTGGAAGAGCCTTGTTTCTTACCCAGCGCCTATGAACTTCGCGTAGGAAGGCTCTGTCTACCTCGTTGAATTCAGTATGGGTGGATTGAGTGGCATCAGCCGCGGTTACCGGAGGGTTCAGACTGCCTACAGAATCCCGAATCGGCGTATCCGGATGCATCGAGTAGCCAAGTTTTTCGAGTAGAGTCTCCCATTCGGGATCGATGATTCTTTCCTGACGTAAGGTGGCGAGCAAGGCCAGTTGGGCAGCGCGCTCATTCCGCGCGTTAGTGGGCATGTGGGTCTCTTGGTCCCATTCAAGAAGGTCTCCGATATTATTCAATCTGATAATGTTTGCGTCTAACACTTTCAGACGCGATAGGTATTTTTCGCTTTCACTCATTGGGAACTATCTCCTAGAAGCTTCTATTCATTAGACGATCGAGTATGGTATCAAAATCTCGTGAACCCGTGGAAGGCAGTAGAAGAGATTTTTCCCGTGCCTTCTGATATAACACCGCGGCTTCCCTTCGAGCCAGTTCCACGGCTCCCAATTCGATTACTCTCTTTCTGATTTGACGGCGCTTCCGTGTCGATGCAGGCATGCCGTTTCCAGTGAGCTTTCTGATTTTGCCATCACCACTTTCCCAGGCGATAATTAGCGGCAATGTGCTAAGTCCGGCGCGAAGATCGGCCGAGAGACTCCGGTGTTCCCGCCTATCCCGGTAATCGAGAGCATCATCATCCATCTGAAACGCGCGACCGACAATTAGCGCCCAGTTATCGAGCGTATCCAAGATTTGCGAATCGGCGCCTGCAACCCCGGCGCCGGCACGGCAGGAGAGCCGCAGGAGGGCAGCCGTTTTACCATCCACTCGCCGAAGGTATTCCCTCCTGGATACAACAAGCCTGCCGCTTGAGGCATCCTGATGAATTTCGGCCCTGCAGAGCTCCTCGATCCTTTCGTTGAGAAACAAAAACAGCTCTGCATCGTGGTGCCTGCCGGCGATGGAAAGAGCACGCGCAAGAAGCCAATCTCCCGCGAGAATCGCCCTTGCTCCTCCAATTCTAACATGCAGGGCCGGCTCTCCTCGGCGGGAAGGCGCGCCGTCGATCACATCATCGTGTATCAGAGTCGCAAGGTGAATCATTTCCATGGCGGCGGCAAGTTCCACTATATCCGCCACGGACTTATTTCCCAGCCTGCCGGAGAGTAGTACAAGGGCCGGTCTAAGCAGTTTTCCCTTACTCTCGAGCGCTCGAGATATCTCGAAGCCCACATAATCCTGCGATCTTTGAGCCTCGCCGCTTAAGAAGTCTCGAACCTCCCTTAGCTCTTTGTCCAAGGCATCATTGCCCCATGAAAATCCCGGCATGAAAAACATAATAGACAACTATGTGGTCAAATACTAGGGAGCTGGAAAAGGGTTGACGCCCGGATTGGCTGTACTTTCTGAGCCTATTCCCCGGCGCTTATCTTTTTTTGAATCATTTCTACTGCCTCATCGACCGATAGACTCGATTTTTCGCCCTCACGAGTTCTAACACTAACCGATCGATTCTCGCGTTCCCTCTCGCCGACTATCAGCATGTATGGCACCTTTTGAATCTGATGGTTTCTAATTTTTGCATTCAATCTGTCATTACCCAAATCGGCTTCGGCCCTTATATCCCTCCGTCTCATTTCGCGGACAACCTCGTCGGCATAATCACCAAGGTTCAATGCAACCGGAATAAGGACGGCCTGAATGGGCGATAGCCAAACAGGAAACGCGCCTCCGTAATTCTCAATCATCACTCCAAAAAAGCGTTCCATGCTCCCAAAGAGGGCCCTGTGTATCATATAGGGACGCTTCTCGATTCCATCGCTGTCGGTAAACGTCATATCGAATCTGTCTGGAAGATTGAAATCGAACTGTATGGTTGATAGCTGCCAAACTCTGCCCAGAGCGTCTCTTACCTTCAAATCTATTTTTGGTCCGTAGAATGCGCCCCCACCCTCATCAACCTCGTATTCCAGTTTTTCCGATTCCACCGCCTTTCTCAAAGAGTTCTGAGCCGCCTCCCAGCGCTTGGATTCGCCAACGGCTTTTTCCGGCATTGTGGAGAGATATGCCGCGATTTCCCGAAATCCAAAGGAGCGGAGCATATAGAGGCTAAACCGGAGCACTTCCCGTATTTCGCCCTGCATCTGGCTCGGAGTGCAAATCAGATGAGCGTCGTCCTGAGTGAAGCCTCTAACCCTTAGAAGTCCGTGCAGAGTTCCGGAGCGCTCGTGGCGATATACGGTTCCCAATTCCGCCCAGCGATAGGGCAAATCCCGATAGGAATGCCTGCCATTGTTGTAAATCATTACATGGAAGGGGCAGTTCATTGGCTTGATATAATAATCGCTCCTATCCATTTGAACGCTCGGATACATGCTCTCGGTAAAAAATTCCAAGTGACCCGATGTTTCCCATAGCCAACTCTTTCCCACATGGGGCGTGAATACCATCTCGTAGCCATTCTTGTAATGCTCGGCACGCCAGAAATCCTCAACAAGCACTCTGATTCGGGCGCCTTTAGGATGCCAATGGACAAGTCCGGCTCCGGCTTGTTCATGAATCGAAAACAGATCTAGCTCCCTGCCCAGACGGCGATGATCTCGCTTTTCAAGCTCCTCGAGATATGCGAGGTGCATTCTTAGGGCCTTGGAATCGTGCCAAGCGGTTCCGTAGATTCGCTGCAACATAGGCCGTTTCTCGCTGCCCCTCCAGTAGGCGCCCGCGATGCTTATCAGCTTGAAACCCCGTGGGCAAAGTTTTCCCGTCGATTGCACATGCGGTCCTCGGCAGAGATCGATAAAACTGCCCATGCGATAGATACTTAGTTCTTCGCCCTCCGGCAGGTCGTTAATGAGTTCTATTTTATAGGGCTGATTCCTAAACAGTCTCAACGCATCGGCACGGCTGATTATTTCCCGTTCAAAGGGATAATCCTCCGCTATTAGCTTGGTCATATGGCCTTCGATAACTTGGAGGTCTTCGGGTTTGAGCCTCCTGGGTAGGTCAAAATCATAGTAGAAGCCATTTTCTATCGCGGGTCCGATTGCTATCTTGGCATCGGGAAACATCGCAAGAACTCCCGAGGCCATCACATGCGCCATGGAATGGCGCACTCGCGCAAGTTTTTCCTCTCCTATGTCCATGCTTTATCGGAATATCGGTATCTTTGTAGTTTCTGTCAAGACGGCCCAACTTAGCAGGAGCGAGCTGGGAAGTCGGGTTCCCGGCAACGCGCTTGTTTTTTCAGGCGGTGGAGAGAGGGGCCACCAGCGCAAGGACAGGTCTGAGGCCTACTGTCCAAGTCTCCAAAGGAAGAGAGTGCGTACGTCGATTCTTTGAAAAGCGAGTCCCCCCGCGTTTCCCCAGACAACGGTTGGTCCTTTGTTAGAGGGAACAAGTATCGTGTAGCCGCGAGTTTCGTTCAGCCAGGCAAACCCGCCTCGGAGAAGGAATGAAACCCGATCAGTGATTTTGAATCCAACCTCGATGGTAGCGTCCACCCAGGGTCCGCCGAAGACTAAATCGTAGAAGTAAACTCCTTTTGAGCCAAATTCGTATCGCCTTAGATGGTGATCCTTACTGATTCCCAGCACGGGGCCAACTCTACCAAGGACACCCAGGGTAATGACATCCCATTCGAAACTGCCGCGTACGGTCAATAAGGGCGCATGGTACATGGCCCAGTAGTTGATTCCATTAACCCCCACCGGCAGTATATTGTCCCTATCACGAAACTTATCGCCTATGGCGTGGTTGATTTTGTCGGGGAATCTACGTCCCGTCCTCCTCACGACGGTGGAGTACAGCGAATCCGCTATCTTGTCCTTCCACGCCCACCAGTCTATGTGATATCCGACGCCGAGTTTCAACTTGAATCGGCCTGAACTCACTAGAACTTCCTCGTATAAGAAATCGAAGATAAATCCCCATCTCAGTTTCACATGGCTTTGAGACCAATGACTCCAATCTCTATTTGTAAAGTACCAATCATAATCATCCATCTTGCCTACCGGCACATTGGGGATTGCGAAATTGAATTTCATTTCCAAACCATTCATCTTCTTCCCTCGCCAGTGCGACTCGATACCGAATATAAACACCTTCTCGAGTTCCCATATCAACTCGCTCAGATAATCATTCTGATTTTGTACGCCGGAAACATCGAAGACAATCTCTCTGGCCCTTCCCCAAACAATTCCGATCGAGGGTCCAATCAACCATCCTGCTTCGCTCTGCCGTGGGTAGAGGCTAATCGCTTCCCCTGCTTCGCTTTGCTGCGGATAGGGAGTAATCGAGCACCATGCATTATCTTCCTGCCGCGGTAGGGAGGCAAACTCCGGTTCATCGACAACCTCCGCCCGTACCCCGATACCCAAGCCCAGCAGCATAAGTATCGAAAAGTATAGCCGCTTATATGGATTCATTGTCGTAAACTACCGCCAATCTATTTTTCTTGTCTTTCCGCTTAGCTGAAATTTTCTAATCCCGTCACTGCTGAAAACTATCGGCATAGCAACAGTCTACCACTTCTTCTACTGAACGGCAAGAAAACCTCTTCAGCAAAATAGGGCTCAGGGAGGCAGATGGGTTCGGTATTACCGGCCTCTAAGAGGAACAAGAAGCGGATTGATGAGCTTCGGGGAGCGAACGAGCACCCAAACAGCGTCGGTTTCGCCGGCTCCCAGAGAGTATCGACTCCTAGGTAGCTTCTTCGTATTTACTTCCCAGATAACTTCCCTACGTACAACTACGGCATTCGCGGATTCGAGGGTTTCAAAAATACGATTCCAGGTTCTGTTATCCACGTTATATCGCGAAATATCAAAGGCATCGTTAAGGGCGCCTGGAGCCGGAGCGAGTTTATCATCGAAATCAAAGGCACCACTTAAGCGCCGCCCGTTGCGAGTTAGGGAGTTCAGTTCCCCGCGCATGGAAGGGGTGAGTGTACTTATTCCGAAGGGGAACGAGAGCGTATGGAGGCTTAGGGCCTCCCCACCGGCATATTCATCTATCAGCTCCCAGGCTCGAAGCACATCCCCGGCAAATGCCTCGGAGCCCATATCATCTGCGTAGATATGGCTGAGGGAATGAATTCCGAGGATGAATTTCTCATCGAGATACCTGATTTTTTCCGCCACCAAGGGAATTCCCTTGTAGGGAAATCCCGGGTTCCGATAACCATCCAATTGGCGAAAGGGCACCGCGTCGAAGGAAATATAAAAAGTGAAGTTTATCCTTCCCTCCTCTCTAGGCGCGTACATTTCGAGTATCGACACCATTGAATTCCTATCCAGAAGAGGTTTGCCGGCCCTACGCCTAACAATGCTGTAGAGACCTTCCCCATTGGTTTGATATGTAAGGGTGCCGTAAGAGGCGTCGTCGGAACCCATCACTATGGGCTTGAAACCGTTAGGCACCCTGGATAAGTCTCCGCTTATGTATTGGTGGTCCGATATGAGATACCACTTGTTACTTCTGATATAGTCAATCAGGCGTCGAAATCTGGTAGGCGTAAGTTCGTATTTCTGCCCCCTGCCCAATCGATGAAGGCAGAGCACGGGCACCTCGCCTACGCTGCTTTTTTCCGACAAGAATGTAACTTCGCCTTCCCTGCGTATTATCCAGTTCTCATAACCAAGTTCGCTTGCTATGAACTCGTATGGCTCCATCCCGCTGGGCACTTCGATTGGATTGTCGAGAATCGATCGATTGTAACGATCGCTAGTGTAAAGCCAGAATACAGCTTCGGATTCCGCGCCTAGGCGGCCTATAACAAGAAGTATGGAGAAGCATAGGACAATAGACTTCACGAGAACAGAATATGCATAATCGCCGGCAGCATACAATTACTTCTTTTTTTTCTTTCTAGCCTTCGATTTAGCCCGACGAAGCGTTGCCACGGCAATCTCCTCGGCGCTCTGCTGCCTTGGCTGCGATACCCTCGCTCTACCGATTGAAGCCGCAGGCGATTTAACCTCGCCGTGTGCGGTGGTGATATCCATATGCGTTTTGCGCAGCCTCCTATCGTGCCAGACAAGCAAGATTGGCGAAGCCACGAAGATAGAGGAGTATGTTCCAACCAGGATACCTACCGCGAGACTGAGTGCAAAGGTTTGAATTGTGCCGGTTGCGAAAACCAGAATTGCTGTAACCGCGAGCAGGGTGGTGAACGAGGTGATTAGGGTTCGACTCAGAGATTGGGAAATCGACTGGTTAACCACCTCTTTGAAACTCATGTCCTTTGCGATTCTCGCGTTTTCTCTGATTCGATCGAATATCACTATGGTGTCGTTCAGGGAATATCCGATTATCGTTAGAACGGAGGCAATGGTAGCGGTTGAGAACTCAAGTTGCAGGGTTCCTATGAGCCCCAGCAGAAACAGCACATCGTGAAAAACGGCAACCACAGCGGATACCGCGTAATTCAGCTTGAACCGTATCCAGACATAAAGAAGAATCAAACCCAGAGCTATAAGCGTTAACCAGATGGTTTGCGTCGCCAAATCCGCCGCGAGGCTTGAATCTATGTACTCCTCGGACTCTACTGTAACCGATTCGAACTCGGCGCTGAGGATATCAAGAACCGACCGCGAGGTAGTTTGCTGGAAATCCGCTTTCTCTTCATCATCCGCGATACGGATGATAAAGCGCCCTCCCTCGTCTCCCGCCGTTTGAATATGCGGATTGAATTCCGCAAGAACCTCGCGGAGTTCCTGCTCATTCACCACCTCGGGTATGCCGACAGCGAAGTTCAATCCCGCCTTGAAATCGATACCGAAGTTGAACCCCCCCGCTATGAATACTGTATAAATCCAAAAAGCCAGGATGAAAACACCGGAGCTGATTAGCGCGGGGATGTGATAACGAGTAACATTGTATACTTTCATCTTTTCTCGATTCCCCACGCAATGCTGAGTTTTTGGAGCTTAAGATTGTCGGTTCCGATATCGAACATCAAACGAGAAACGAAAAGGGCCGTGAAGAGGGAGCATCCAATACCCCAAGCCAAAGTGACAGCGAATCCCTGAACCGGTCCCTTCCCCAGTTGAGAAAGAAAGAGCGCTGCAATCAATGTCGTTATTTGGGCATCCATTATGGTCCAGAAGGCTTTTTTGAAGCCCGTGTCAACGGCCGTTGCCCTGTTTTTGCCCAGCCTTCGCTCCTCTTTGATTCGCTCGAATATAATTACATTCGCATCCACGGACATTCCCACGGTAAGAATCAGGCCGGCAATGCTTGTCATGGTGAGGGTGAAATTGAAACTCGATAAAACCGCGGAGAGCAAAACCAAGTTTATTATTAGCGCGATATCGGCTATAATGCCGGCACCCTTATACCAAAGCGCCATGAAAAGGAATACGAGCCCAAAACCGATTAGTATGGCCTGCAACCCCGCCTGGATAGTGTCTCTGCCAAGGGAAGCGCCAACCGACTGAAGTGAGCGAATGTCCATCTGCACCGGCAGGGAGCCGGTGCGAAGCACTACGGCTAAGTCGTTGGCTTCGCGATAGGTGAAGCCCGTAACGCTCGCGGAGCCTCCGGGGATAGCCTCCCTGATTTTCGCATTGGCCTTGATTTTGTTATCCATCGCTACAGCCATGAATTTCTCTATATTTTCCGCGGTGAGGCGCTGGAATATGGTTGCACCTTCCGGATCGAGCCGGAAAGTCACTATTGGTTCGAGAGTATTCGGATCGGTTGCAGGCCTGGCTTCGCGGATATGGGAACCATCGAGATCGGCTTTCTCCGGAACCGCTATCCAGCCATTAAACTGATCGATATTGTAGGTGTCCTTGGTGTAATACCCCAGGGCAACCAGTCCCTCGGCGAGGATTCCATCATCCACGGGCCGGTCATCAACTATCTCACCTCCTGAATTGACATAATCTCGCACCGCCCGCGTACCCTCATCATCGACGATATGGAAACCCAGAGAGCCACGGCCCATGAGAAACGAATTAACACGCTCGGGATCGGCCTCTCCGGGAATATCTATGAGGATTGAATTGTCCAACTGCTTGCGTATCTGTGGTTCTGTTACGCCGAAGGTATCGATTCTGCTGTTGATAACCTCAATGGCGGATTCCAGGGCTGCATCACGGTCGGCAGAGGACAGCACCCGCGTGTCAGCCTCCTCCAAAGTTGAGAAATCCGGCTCGAGTACAACGCTGAGTCCGCCGGAAAGATCCAGGCCAAGGGCCAATATGCGCCCCTTCATTTCCTTTAAGTCGAGAATTCCCTGGCGATAATAGTCCTCGGCAGAGTCGCGTAAATCATCAAAATCGCGGAAGCCATTCAAAACAGCATTGAGGGTCCAATCTTTCGGCACATCTCTATCGCCTAGGCGATAGTTATTCTTAGCGCTCCTTATCAGGAATTCATATTCCGCGGGTATCGGACTCTGGACGGCCTCCGAGTCCTTACTAATTCGCTCAAGTTCGTCGACAGCTCGCTTGGCCCGGCTTATCGACCAATTTCGAATCTCCAAAGAGGTTCCATTGGAGATATCTCGCATCTCCGTATCGGTTAGGAAGTACCATTTAATTGTCGGATAAAGAAAAATGCCGCCCAGCACCAGCACTATGAGAACTAATAACGAGCGAACCAATTTAGTCATCACTATCTCCGGATGGGATTGCTATTCGAACTATTCTTGCTTTTCGCCGTTTTTAGCCGGCTTCGCCGGGGTCTCTGCATCCACCGATCCTATGGCAGTTTTCAGGAATTCCAACGTCGTTCCCTTGTTGTCCACCTCGATGATTACCGAATTCTCCATCACATTCTTTACCAAACCTCTAATTCCGCCAATGGTGGTAATCTTGTCGCCCTTCTTGACGGCTTCGATCATTCTCTTTGTTTCCTTCTGCTTTTTACGCTGAGGACGGATAATCAGAAAATAAAATATAGCGAAGATGCCTACTATTATCAGCACCTGCATATAGACGTTGGAGCCTCCTTCCGCGCCATTCGGCGCTTGGATTCCTGTTAGAAAAGTAAGATTGCTTAGCATGGGTTCCGCCTTTCGAATAAAAACTGGGCCCTACCGTAGCACAGCGCCCATGGCTCGTCAATGCGGAAGTTCAGACTGTGCGAACACCCGTGATATTTTCCGATGGCGGCTGAGCCCCTAGAACTCTGTTAAGCTCCGTTCTACTCCTGTGCGGGCTTACGGAATTGAATTTCTCCAAAACATATTCAGCCGCGGCGCTATCCGCATCGTATATGGCGGCAAGGTAGGCAGCCCGAAACAAACCCTTATCGGCAAGTTCTCTCGCGCTCAGTTTGCCGAAAGTGGATTTGGATAGCTTATCGACTATGGCCTTGTCGCCATCATAGCCAACGGTGAATATATAGTCTTCTCGCTTCAGCATTTGGGAATTTGGGAATGAGTCGACCGTTATCCGGCCGACTCCGAGCAATCCCGCCTACATCATGCCGCCCATGCCGCCGCCCATGCCGGCGCCTCCTCCGGGAGGAGCCGGTGCCTCCTTCTCGGGAAGATCGGTAACCGTGCATTCCGTTGTTAGTAGGAGTCCTGCAATCGAGGCAGCGTTTTGCAGGGCACTCCGAGCCACTTTGGCGGGATCGATAATACCGGAGACAACGAGGTCTACCCAATCTAGGGTATTTGCATCGAATCCAATACCCTTCTTCTCGTTCTTGGCCTTTTCGGCGATAATGGAGCCATCGATGCCGGAATTCTCGGCTATTTGTCTTATAGGCTCCTCAAGGGCTCTCTTCACGATATTGAAGCCAACTCTTTCGTCATCCTGGAATTTGTCCTGATCCACCTTGTTCAAGGCGTGGCCGGCCTGTATAAGAGTAAGGCCGCCCCCTGATACAATTCCCTCTTCAACCGCCGCGCGAGTGGCGGACAGCGCATCTTCAACCCTGTGTTTCTTCTCTTTGAGTTCGACCTCCGTGGGTGCACCCACGTTAATCACGGCAACGCCTCCAGCGAGCTTGGCAAGGCGCTCTTGAAGCTTCTCGCGATCGTAATCCGAGGTGGTATCTTCTATCTGAGCTTTTATTTGGGAAATACGGCCCTTGATATCGCTCTCCTTGCCGGCGCCGTTGATTATGGTGGTGTTTTCCTTCTCCACCTTTATAGTGGCCGCCTGTCCAAGTTGACCAATCTCAGTATTTTCCAGTTTCAGGCCCACCTCCTCGGAGATAACCTGCCCGCCGGTAAGATTGGCGATATCCTCCAGCATCGCTTTGCGGCGATCGCCGAAGCCGGGTGCCTTTACGGCGCATACATTGAGAGCTCCGCGAATCGTGTTTACAACAAGAGTTGCAAGGGCCTCTCCCTCGACATCCTCGGAAATGATAAGAATGGGTTTGCCGGATTGAGCCACCTTTTCGAGTATAGGCAGGAGATCTTTCATGCTGCTGATTTTCTTATCGAAAATCAGAACGTAAGGATTCTCCATTACGGTGGTCATATTATCCCTGTTGGTGGCAAAATAAGGGGAAAGATAACCGCGATCGAACTGCATTCCCTCAACGAAGTCGGTGAAGGTTTCTATGGTTTTGGATTCCTCTACCGTGATAACCCCATCCTTGCCCACCTTTTCCATGGCATTCGCAATCTCCTCGCCAATCTCATGGTCGTTATTGGCGGAAATCGCGGCCACCTGTGAAATCTCCTCCCTGTCCTTGATAATCTTCTTGTTCTTGCGGATATCCTCCACGGCAACAAGGACGGCCTTGTCGATTCCACGTTTGATTCCCATCGGGTTTATCCCGGCGGCAACCGACTTCAAACCTTCTTTAATCATGGAATACGCGAGTACAGTCGCCGTTGTGGTGCCATCGCCGGCAACATCGTTGGTTTTTGTCGCGACTTCCTTGAGTAGCTGGGCCCCCATGTTTTCAAACGGATCCTCGAGTTCGAGTTCACGGGCCACTGAAACACCGTCCTTGGTTACAGTTGGCGCGCCGAATTTTTTGTCGAGTAATACGTTGCGCCCCTTGGGGCCCAGTGTGACCTTTACGGCATCGGACAATTTTTGAACGCCGCTAAGCAAGCTCTTTCGCGCGTCTTCATCGAACATCAATTGTTTGGCCATTACGAAAAACTCCCTTTCGCACTTTGTTTTTATTTGGGAGACAACGCGCCTCTAGATGGCGCTTTTCCCGGTATGAAAAATACTAAAAAGTGGGCCTTACTATCAAGACCTTTCTTTCATTCATTTCACATCAATTCGGATTTCCTCGATTTCCCCGCTGTAAACCGCATGTGTTTTACCGGATTTCATTGCAATCAATAGGGCTCCATCCGCCTGAAGTCCCAGCATTTTTCCGCGAAGCCTTTCTTTTCGGGCGGGATTGCCGAGGCAAAGCTTCACCCCCGCGCCGATACCCCGTAGTCGGCCGGCTACTTCCTCTATGGGGGGGCCGGCGCCCAGATTGCGTTCAATTATGGCCAGGAGGGCGGATAATTCCGAGTCCTTGTTATAGAATGGCGCATAGCCTGTATGGATGCCCTTGGCGAGGATAAGACTGGTGGCAGTTTGTCGGAGGGTTTCCGGAAAGCTATTCAGATTCACCCCTACTCCGGCTAAGAAAAAAGGGCCTTCCCTTTCGACAAGCATACCCGCGATTTTAGAGCCCGAAATGCACACATCGTTCGGCCACTTGATTCGGGGCTCCAAGCCATGTCGATTTTCCAGCCAATAACAAACCGCAAGGGCGAGGAACTGGGTGAGCGGATATGCGGCGTTATACTCATTCTCGTGGATTACGAGAGTGAACAACAGGGCTCCCTCGCCACCTTCCCACTTTCTGCCCCGAATCCTGCCCCTGCCTGAGCTCTGCTTCGCGGCCGTGCAAAGGGTTCCGTGGCCGTAGCCTGAGAGAACCGCGCCACGGGCATCGTCCATTGTGGATTCCGTTGTATCCTTGTGGAGAATAGAGATGGGAAGCATGCTCGGATTATAACCCGAATCAAGCGAAGGCCGCGACACGAGATTGAGCAGGTTTTCCGTAGCTTAGACCTCTTGAATATTTAGGCGTACTCATGTATATAGACGCGATGAACCTTCGAGGCGAGCTACTTATCGCGGAGCCGTGCGCGAATTCCGCCCCTGCCCGCCGAAGTTATATCGAGCGGGGCCCAACCTGCTCTAGCTACCCGAGTTCCCGGTATCGGCAACTACGGCTCGGGAATCCGCGGGGGTGATATCACAGGAAGACGGGCGAAGGCGCGAATGAGAATTTGCGTTCTTGGAGCCTCGGGCTATGCCGGCGCCGTTCTAATGCGCCTGCTCCTGGATCACCCTCGGATTACGGAGCTTCTTCCGGTGTCCTCGACTGCCGCGGGCAGGCCTATCGACGAGGGAGACTGGGGTTTGGGCGTGGATGCTAAGGGGAAATTGCCCAGCGGGCGCCTGCTATTGGACCGCGATCGAGCGCTCCGAGCCGGGCCGGATGCTGTTTTCTCGGCTCTGCCCCATGGGGTATCCGCGCGGTTTTGTGAGCCCTTCTTCTCGAATTCCGTGGTATTCGATTTATCGGCAGATTTCAGACTCAGGGATGAGAAGGCGCATAGACTCGCCTATGGGGAAGCGCCGCCGATGAAGAAGACGCGGCAAGAGGCGGTTTATGGTCTTTCGGAGTTATACGAGAACGATATCCGAGAAGCGAATCTGATTGCCGTTCCAGGCTGCTATCCCACCTGCGCACTTCTTCCGATACTGCCGCTCGCACGCGCCTCGATTATTTCCTCCACAATAACGGTAAACGCGCTGAGTGGAGTCTCCGGAGCCGGGAGATCCGAAAAAAGGGACTCGATGTTCGTTGAGCGCTCAGAAAATGCCCTTGCATATAGCCCGGGTTTCAGTCATCGTCATCACCCGGAGATGCTCCAGGAAATAAGACTTGCCGGTTGCGGCAGCAATCTTTTCTTCACGCCTCATCTTGTTCCCATGCGTCGTGGAATATTCTCAACTATCAGCATTCCCATTTCCGGCGAAACCGGAGAAATCGAAACGAGCATTGGGGATGCGCTTCAAGGAGCCTATGCGGATAAGCCCTTTATCAGACTTACCGGCAAGCGAATTCCCTCTACTCGGGATGTTGCCGGTTCAAACCGCTGCGACATCGGTTGGACGGTGGAAGGCGCCGAGAATGGTGTTTCGATGCTGTTTCTCTTCAGCGTGATTGATAATCTACTGAAGGGCGCGGGTGGTCAGGCAGTTCAGGATTTCAACATCCGCTTCGGTTTTCCGCGGGACTGTGGGCTTTCGCTTCGAGGCGAGGTTTAGGATATGAAAGCCACGGTAATAAAGATAGGCGGTAGCCTTGCGGAAAATGATGAGCTTGTTTCAAGCCTGGCCGCCGAGCTGCTTGAATTCCTAAACGAGGGGAGGGGTTTTATCTTGCTGGTTCACGGTGGCGGCCGGGTAATCAGCGAAATGGAAGATAGGTGGGGCTATGAAGCTACCTTCACGGATGGCCTAAGGGAGACAAGCGCCGAAACCATGCCCCTAGTGGATATGGCGCTGGCAGGAGCGGTCAATAAGCGCCTTGTTAGGCTGCTAAGGCGGAGGGATTTGAATGCCTGGGGACTCTCCGGCGTTGATGGAGGACTCATTCTGGCGGAGGGCGCCGGGGGTGCGAAATCGACCAGTAGAACCGGCAGGGTAACCTCGCTTGACACTCGGCCGCTTAGAATGCTCTGGGAAAACGGTTATCTACCGGTGCTGGCCTCCCCAGCGAGCGATGCAGAGGGTCGAGGGCTTAACGTTAACGCGGACGAGGTGGCCTTGGCACTCGCCTTGGAATACAAGGCGCAAAATCTGGTGTTTATATCGGATATTCCGGGCGTGTTATCGGATAATAAACTCATTAGACGGCTCGATTCACTGGCGGTAGAGGAAAAAATCGCCGGCGGTGAAATATGGGGGGGGATGATACCGAAGGTGCGATCGGCCATCGACGCGCTGGAAGGGGGTGTGGGGGCGGTTTTCATCGGCGACTACCTGGGATATGGAGACTTGAAGAAGCTGCTCCTGCGCCAAAGAGGCACCGCGATTGGAGGTTGAGAGAGTGCCGGAAGCTTATGTGAACAACCCTCCCCTACCAAGGCAATATGCTAAGAGACTCCTCGTGATGGAAGAGGGGCATGGGTGCCGAATTAGCGATCGCGGCGGACGCGAATATCTCGATATGGGCGCTGGAATCGCGGTTAACTCCCTGGGCTATGGGCGATCGGATCTGGCGGAAATAGCCGCGAGGCAGATGCGCAAATTGATTCATGTTTCAAATCTGTTTACCACGGGCCCGGCAATAGAGCTCGCGGAGAAAATTATCGCCGCGGGGCCACCTAAGGGATCGAATCTGAAATTCGAGGCGGTTCATTTTGGCAACTCCGGTACGGAGGCCAATGAGACCGCCCTGAAATACGCACGGTTGTATGCCGGCGGCAAGCGGGGTGATGGGCACCATGGGCTGCTTGCATTCTCAGGCGGATTTCACGGACGCACCATGGGCGCCCTCAGCCTTACGGCGAATCCCCAATATCGGCTGCCCTTCAATCCTCTCATTCCAGGCGCGGCAATACTGCCCCTAAACGACGAGGAAGCGCTACGGAATACCCTCGATGAGAGCTTCGCGGCTGTTATAATCGAACCAATTCAGGGCGAGGGGGGCCTGCGCAAGCCCAACAGGGCTTTCGCTGAAACTCTTAATTGCCTTTGCAGGCAGTACGATGTCTTGCTTATAGCCGATGAGATTCAGAGCGGACTGGTACGTTGCGGCGAGCTATACGCCAGCGGCCTTGTTGGCCTGGAACCGGATATTATCACGCTCGCCAAGCCGCTGGCCGCCGGACTTCCGCTATCGGCCGTGCTGCTTCCATCCAAGGTTAACCAGCTTCTTACACCGGGCCTCCATGCAACAACCTTCGGCGGCGGCCCGCTGACAACGGCCATCGCATCCGAGGTATGGAATTTGCTGAGCAACCCCACTTTTATCAAGGAGGTTTGCCGCAAGAGCCTTTTCCTGGAATCGCTGCTTAAGGGGGGGCTAGAGAGCCTGGGAATCCCCGGAGAGATTCTCGGAATCGGCATGCTGCGCGGGCTTTGGCTCGAGAACGACAAGTACGATTCCTCATGGTGCGACGAGGTGGTTGAGAACGCGCTAGATGCCGGTTTAATAATCCTGAAATCGGGCTTGGACGCGCTTCGGCTAGCTCCACCATTGATAATAAGTGATGATGAACTCGCCGAGGGAGCGCGCATCCTATTCGAAATCATAGGGAAGACGATCTGAGAGAGGGATATATACGATTCCTCACCGTTTTGAGGAGGGGAATCTAATCCCTCTCCGGCTTGCTGAGATTGTCGGATTCCAGCGCGTATATGTAGCGCATGAAGTTCCGTTTATGCGCTCGCCGCTAGCCGGACGTGCTGGAGGGCGAATTGACCTCGTTGCTGCCGAAAACGATCAAGCATGGATTGGTTCGGGATAGAGATTCAAGCTGTCTATTTCTCTGGCGAAGGCATGGAGGCCGATGTCCGATTATTGCCGGAGAGTGAAACAGAAGAACCGCCGTCACCTACATCGGTGCGGCGGACAGACTGGCTTTCCTAGAGCGCGAAAAGGCTTATGCCTCAACTTCAAATCAAGGGACCTACCCTACAGCACTGGGAGACCAAACTCGCTGTTGCCGTCGATTACCCCTTCTTTGAAGCGCTTGGCGACCCCTCCGAGACGCCTTCAAGTAATCTCGATGATGGCGACATTGTTTGGCTTGTTCCGCGTATGGATGCAGATTTTCGTTTGAGGCAAGAGCATTGGGAGGTCTTGTCGCTCGAAGCCTCTAGCGATAAACTCTTAGCGGCCGACACCATTAAGCGTACGGAATTTGAGAAGTACTTACGCGAAAAACTTGAAAAGTTAGAGAGGCACAATAACCAATAAAAACAAAGCTGATCAGTATGCCAAGATTTTGAGTCACGGTTATCAGCCCAACAAAGTGGAAATGGAAGCCGATGTCAGCGTTCCCGTTTCGCCGGAGCGCTTAGTAGAGGCTGTTGTCCGGGACGGAGCGCCAGATAGAAAAAAACAGGCCGCCGAATGAGACGCGTGGGCAGTGTATAGTTCCTTTTGAGAAGCCGCGGGGCTGGAAGCATCCGACTAACTCGGGGTATAGGCGCTATTTCTGCAGGCAAGATTTCCCGATTATCGCTGCCCGCGCCGGTATCGGCAGGGGGAGTTAGCCATCGAGTTGGAGAGGCGTTTCGAACTAAGAGCAGGCAGACGCTTTGGAAAATTTCGCGAGCGAGCAAATAGACAAGCGCTTCGAGGAGCTTAGCGGGGAAAACCTTGATTGCTCACCGCCTTGAGAGCGGTGCTTGTTGGCAACCACCCCAGTTTTTCAGGTGATAGCGAGGACCGTGAAACTTCCTGAGCCGGCGCTGAACCCGAACCCGGTGATGGTGGCTTTTCACTTGTACTCTAACTTCCGAATGGCTTTGTTGCCGTATTCCAACACATAAACCCTGCCGTGTTTGTCCACGGCTATGCCGGTGGGGTTGTTAAATAATGCCTCTCCACCGAGGCCATCCTCATATCCAGAGGTTACCGAGCCGGCTATGGTGCTTACCGATCCGCCTGGCGTTATCTTCCGGATAGCGTGATTACTGAAATCCGCCACATAGATATTGCCGGCTTGGTCCACGGCCACTTCCCCAGCCGGTGTCCAATTTCCTGGTTTGCCGGCAAGGTTTTTTACCTCTCTCACACCACTTGAATCCAACGTGATTTTCCGGATAACAGAGCTTTCTTCAGACACATAGAGGATATCGCCGGATGAATCCAGGGCAATGCCGGAGGGGTTTGTGAACGTTACATCATCAAGATTGTTGTCGCCTCTGGAGCCATCCTGACTACCCTGCTCTCCACCGGGATTCGGCGTTTGAACAGTTTTGCCCGCTAGTTTTTCTACACCTGTGGCATCACCATTTGAATCCAACTCAATTTTTCGAATAAGATGGTTTTTAGTATCCGCCACATAGAGGATATCGCCTTCTGAATTTAAGGCCAGGCCGCCGGGGCTATAAAACCTTGCGGTATCCTTATCGCCATTAGTAATACCCGAACCATTAACTCCAGGTGTGCCGGCTAGTTTTTCTACCTTTGTCGCATCGCCATCTGAATTTATCGTTATCTTCCGGATAATATTGTTGCTCGAATCCGCCACATAGAGGATGGTGCCTTCTGAATTTAAGGCCAGGCCGGCGGAGTCATAAAACATTGCTTTGTTTTTCACCTCTGCTTTATTGGCGGCATTCTCATACCCTTGCTTCGCCCTGCCGGCTAGAGTGCTTATTACCCACTCGCCATCATCATTCATCTTTATCTTCCGGATGGGGTAGGCTCGGTAGTTCAAATCCGACACGTAAAAAGTAGTGCCCTCTGAATCCATAACCAGGCCGCGGGGACCGAGAAAGCCATCAGACTGAGTGCTATTCTTGAATATGGTGCTTACATGCCAGTTCTTTTTGGGGGAGGTAGGAAGACAGGATAGCAGGAGGGTTGTTAGGGCTAGAGGTAAGGCTATAACCAACGTAAATTTTTTCATTTTATTCTCCTTGCAAGTAAGTATACCCTATTTTACCGCGCTTAGCGGAAAACGGCAAACTTTTTTGCCCCTTGCCCTCGGATTTTCGCGAACCCGCCCCTTCAAGTAATCTCGCCTTCCCAGCCCCATCCGGCGCGGCTCTTCTTAGATAGGCCCAGCCCAGTGCTGCGGATTAATCCGAGCGCCATAGCCTAGTTTCCGAACTTATCCCCTATACCAGCTTGAGTAGCGCCTTCTCCACCGCGGGCGGAACCATCTCCGATATACTTCCCCGATACTTCAGTATCTCCTTGATAGTACTTGAACGAAGTACAAGATACCCTGGTTCTGTTGGAAGAAATATCGTTTCTATTCCGCCGCCTAACTGCTTATTCAGAATCGACAGTTCAAACTCGTAATTGAAGTCGGAAGATGAACGTACGCCCCTTAGCAGGACACTCGCGTTCATCGAGCGGCAGTAATCAACTATCAAGCCATTGTGAACAACAACCTTAACCGTGGATAGCTTCAAGTTTCTTATCTGCTCCTCTAACAGAATTTTAATCTGCCGCGGCTTCAACAGAGGAACCTTCCGTGCATTGGCCGCAATTACCACGTCCAATGAATCGAAGAGAAGCGCCCCCCTGCTGATAATGTTGATATGCCCTAGGGTTGGAGGATCGAATGAACCGGGGAAAACCGCTCTAATCATATCCCGGGAATGATAGCGCGGTCTCTTATTCGGGTCAAAGGAAGTATGAGATGTTTTGGGTGAGCTCCTCGTTTTCGATCTTGCCCAGATTTCGGCCTAAGATTCTTCAATCCCGGTGGTCGGAGCATCGGCGGTAGACCTCGGCCGTAATCCTTTATGGACGTATCCATTAACTCTGCATCCAACGAGAAATAGCATAGGCAATACTCGCCTCGACAATCCGTTGAAGCGCGAATTTCGGATTGACGGGGGAAAGGTCCGCAAAATAGCCAAGGAGTGCGAGTCAGGCCCTTCGGCGGCAGAGAACGCTTGCCGTATCCGAGCCGGGGGGCAAATGCGCCTCGAAACCAGCGGCGTAGTTTCGAGTGACTCGCGGTGCCCGGCCGGACATCGGGATTAGCGCCGAAAAAGAACCATTTTGAGGAACTAGGCTCTCCTGAGCCGAAAAAAACCCACTGTGAATCGCCGCATGGAGATGTGGATATACATAGAAAGCGCCGATATAGTAGGATATTGCGGAATATAATTGAAGGGAGTCGTATATGAAAACTCGCGCAATCAGCTTGATTCCAGGGGTATTACTGCTTTGCCAATCACTCGCCGCGCAGGAAACTGGGCACGGCACAGAGGAATTGTACCTGCAGGGCGATATCAAAACCATGATGATTAAGGCGGAGGCGGAATCCTCGGATAGAGGCTTCAAGTTGTCTGCCCTCGAAACGATAGCGGGCATGGTAGAGAATGGATCGGCATCGGATAATGCGCAAATCATGGATATTCTCGGTTATCTGGCCTCTGAGAGCGTAAGCAATATAGCAAGAGAGCGGGGCTATGTCTTGAACGATTATCCCGAGGTTAGACGGGAATCGGTGCGCCTACTAGGCTTGATTGGATCGAAGAGGGCGGCTTACGAACTGGAAAGAGTACTTCTTCACGATCCGGAACCAATGGTAAGCTCTGAGGCTATCCTTGCCATCGCATCGATCGATATCGAGGATAGGGTATCGAGAGACCGGCTGATTTCCAAGGCGATTCATAGACAAACAGTCCTTACAAAGGACAACCTTTTCGCATCAACCTTCCTTCGAGCGGTGGAAATGATAATTCAGCGAGACGGAAATAGAATCACTCCCTCGATACTCGCGGAGATAGTGCGCATAGCCGAGGCGCGCAGTGGGTATAGCCGCGCCGTAAGGAAGCAGGCGAGTGAGCTGCTTCGCGCCCTTCAAGATTCCTAAGCACCTGCCTGCCAACTCCGCTATTCGAAAATCAGGAGCTCTCGGCAGGCAGATTCGCCATTCAAGCGAGGCTAATCGCGGCTCAACGCCGGTGGAGCCGGCGCCATGCATCAAAGCAGAACCCTGGAATACTGGATAGGCGCGGCTCAATGTATGTTCGTTCTTAGTTCAATTCGCCACTCACCCCGGTTTTCAACGTTCTCCCAGTTAACCTGGCGCCTAACAATCAGTCTCTTTTCCAGGTAGGCCTCGAGCTTTACCGCCGCGAAGCTCCCCCCTCCAAGATATATAATCTTTTCGTCGTCCCCGGGGTTCAGTTCCCTACTCACTATATCCAACGCACATTCGAAATGAATGGGCAAACTGCTATCGGGCTTTGCAATTGCGGTGCTTATATCCTTTATGGGCTCGCTGCAAACTTCACAGGGCGGCGTGGGCCTATTGACCCGCCCCTTTAGCGAGGCAGACCGCCGTGAAGCTCCCCTCCGGCGACCGCGATTACGTTTAGATGTTGAACTCATTTTGCACTCTGCCGCGATTGACTATCTCGTTCGATAGCTTCACGGCAATTCGATCGATCGCAATCCGGAGATACCGCTGATCGTTTATTTTAATTTTCAGTTCTTCCAGTTTATCGGAATCAGTTCGCTTAGCGATGCGCACTATCGGAGCTCCTTCTCCCTAAAACGCATTTTCCCAATGATCCAGTTTCTCCATCCTCCGTGATAGAAAAACAAGATCAAAACGGACTCGACAAGTCCCGAGTTCAGGATTACGTACCAAAAAGCAGGACGCCGCTTCTCGTATTCTACCGCGTTTTCGAGTATTGACCGAACGCTCCAGGCTTTCCATACTCAGCGCATCCCAGGTTTTAACCTCTACGAAAGCAACAGTATCCCCCTTCCTAACTATAATATCGACTTCACCCTGCTCTAATCTGAACCGTCTTTCCAGAATTTCGTACCCTTTGTCTATAAAATATCGCGAAGCCCTATCCTCCCCTTCCGCCCCCTTACTCTTCACACTCGGCCATCGATTTCGCCGATAAGCTGCTTGAACTTACCACGCGGGCAATGAACAAGTCCCCTTCATTATGCAAATTTATTGTTGGGCCCCCGCCGTCTCGAAACTCCGCGCCCAGCTTATCGATTAGGATGAGCACCTCCGGACGCAGGGGCGTATCCTCGTTAACGCCGCAAACTCGGCCAATGCTGCCATCGGAAAGCTGCACCAAACTCCCAATCGGGTAAATGCCCAGAATCCCGATAATCAGTTTCACGATTTCAGGATCGAATTTCCGCTGGTTGTCTCCGAGTACCACCCTCATCGCCTCGTATCCAATCATGGACTTGCGCCATAGACGTTCCGAAATCAGGGCAACAAAGGCATCCGCAACGGCAATGATCCTCGAGTTGAGCAGTATATCATCGCCCTTGAGGCCCCGCGGATAGCCCTCGCCATCCCACCGCTCATGATGCTGGAGTACTGTTTGGGCAATCTCGTTCGGCAACTGTAGTTCCTCCCGAACGATTTTATAGGAATGTATGGGATGCGCCTTTAGAGCTTTCCGTTCCCGTGCGCCCAGCGTTCTGTTCAATTTTGCTAAATCAAATGGAATTCTCTGCATGCCGATATCATGTAGCAGGGCGGCGCAGCACAGTTGAAATAACTCGCTTTTCGTATTGCCGAGGCGCAGTCCGATAATCAGAGACAAGATACCGGTATCCAACGCGTCTTTTGCATATACCTTTCGCGAGGTTATACCCGCCAATACCAGCCTGATTGCCTCCTTCTGATCGGCTTCTACAGCATCCGTAATGAATAATACGGTTTCCTCGATTTCGTTCTTCGAGACGCGTTCCGCGTCGCGTATTCGCGTGAAGACTTCGTCAATCTTATGAATGCCTTTCGTATAGAGGTTGAAGCTCTCATCGGCCACCGGGAAACCCCAGTCATGCGGCATTTCAGCGGCATTTTGAAGCACACCCTCGGTTTCAACGCTTCGAACCTTCCAGGTATGCAGTCTTTCAAGGTCCTTCCCCCTAATCGCGACTCCGGCTGGAACAAGGACAACATCATCCTCGATATACACCGGCTGGGAGAATATCTGGCCTACCTTCAATTCATCAATTCTTATACTGTTCATCGTCTCCCCTGGTTTCGTAGACGAATCTCAGAATCTCCGCCACCGCTGTCCAATACTTCTCTGGAACATAATCGAATGGGTTGATATCGGAAAGAGAATGCGCCAGTCGCGGGGACTTTACGATGGGAATACGATTCTCCCGTGCAATCCGGCAAATTGCATCGGCGCTAAGGCCCATTCCCTTGGCCAAGATTCTCGGCGCATAATCCCCCGGTTCATAACCCAGCGCGGCAGCCTTGTTTTCTTCCACTAACCCGCCTCCATACTGCCGGCGAATCCGAGATTCCCGGGCGTGAAGCCATCGCTGTCGCGCGGGGCTAAAATATCATCATCTACCTCGATGTTTAATAGGGCCAAAGATTCGCGAAACGAGTTCCAAGTTTCGAGGTTTATCTCCTCTCTCGAATCGGAAAACACGGTCATTCGGGTTTTTTCGAGACCCTCCATAAGGAATTCGAAAATCCGCTTACCGTCTTGAATAGTTAGAGCTAGGGCCGGATCGATCCCCTTTCGAATCTTCCACATCATTCGGATTTCACGATTGCCCAAAATTTTTTTCAAGCGAATAAAGCTCCAACCGTCATTTCCCCTACAATCGTAGGCCAGCAGGTTCAAGAGAGGATCGTTGTCGATATCGGAATTACGGAATTCATCCGACAACTGACTGCCTCCCGGCGGAGTGGACCATCTCCCCTGCCGTTTATTACCCCCTTCGGAAAATGATCGATTAAGCATTTCGAGGAATTCAGCGTTTGGATCGGCGCCCTTGGCCAGTAATTCGGCATAGAGCCGGGCCATTTTCTTCCTCGCGCCCCTTGTCCGCTCGAGCAGGGCCGCCCTTCTGGCTCCCTCGATTTCCCCCGGAAGAGGCAATCCCGCTCGAATCAAGGCAGCCGAGAGCATGGTTCCCGCCGAGGCGCCGGCAAAACCCCGATACATCAATCCGGGCTTGGATTCCAGCAAGTGGAGATATATCCCACTACTATTCCTAACGAAACGCGCGCGGATCCGCTGGCCCTCCTCAAAAACAAGATTGCTCCTGGCTATTACAGTATGCCTATTCAGGATTAATTGATACCTTCCACCAGGCAGAATCGATTTAACCCGGGCAGTGACAAGGTCGCCGCTTCGAAAACCGAGTCTCATGAACAGCCTTGAAACCTTTAAACTGCCCGAAACAGCCATTTCCTAGCCGCTTCCCTTCCTACTCCTGATGAGTTCCTTTACTTTGGCGGCCTTCTTCCCAATCCTACCGCGAATGTAGTATAATTTGGCGCGGCGAACCTTGCCATGCCGCACTACTTCGATTTTTTCGACTCTCGGGGAGTGAACAGGGAATATGCGTTCAACACCCACCCCATAGGAAATCTTACGAACTGTAACAGAACGTCTGATGCCAGAGTTGTTTAAGGCTATTACAAGGCCCTCGTAAATCTGAATGCGTTCGTTTTTTCCCTCCACTATACGATAGTGAACTCTTACCGTATCTCCAATGCCAAATTCCTCGGCCTTATCCTTAATTTGCTCTGCTTCAAGAGCTCTTATTACATCCATTATTTCATCCTATCCAATTCATCACGAATTCTCAGCACATCTTCCCCAACCCTGTCTTCTCTTAGTAGGTCCGGCCGAGTTTCGAGAGTTCTTTCTACCCTCTTTCTTAGCCGCCAGGCCTCGATTTCAGCGTGATGTCCGCCGAGTAAAACCTTCGGAACCTCAAGGCCCCTGAAAACCTCCGGTCTGGTGTAATGTGGGTATTCAAGAAGGGGCTGGGTAAAGCTCTCCTCCTCCAATGAATCACGGGTGATAACACCATTCACCAGTCTGTATATCGCATCCACAAGCACCAGTGTCGAGATTTCTCCTGAAGAAATTACATAATCACCTATGGATATCTCATCATCAACGTACAAATCCACTATACGCTGGTCGATTCCCTCATAGCGTCCACAGATGAAGATTAACTCTTTTTCCGCCGCGAGCTCTCTAGCAATGCCCTGGGAGAAAATCCGTCCTGAGGGCGTGGGATATATTACTCTTTTCCCCTCCACTCCAATCGAATCAAGGGAATTGGCCAAGGGTTCGGCCTTGAGAACCATACCGGCTCCCCCGCCGTAGGGTCCATCGTCGCAGATGCGCCGCTTATCATACGCGTAATCTCTGATGTTGACAAGTTCGTAATCGATAAGACCCCTGCCTACAGCCCTAGACATAATCGAATCGTCGAAGTATCCCTCGAGTATAGCGGGAAATAGACTGAGTATCGTAATTTTCACTGCCGGCCCTGCAGCCAATCCGCGGTAAGTACTACAGTACGGTTCTCCGAATTGGGCTTTTGAACAAACTCCGATCGGAACGGAATCATGAAATTCGTTCCGTCCAGTCTACGAATCTCCATGATGTCGTCCGAGGCTTCAATCATACCTACAACCTCCCCAAGTATCCGGCCCTTGGTATCCAGTACGCTGAGTCCGACAAGATCGCACAAGTACCATTGGTTTTCTTTTAAGCGCGCCCCCTGGTGCCTGGGAACCAATATCTCAGAGCCCGTAAGGGATTTCCCATCCTCCGGCGTATCGATTCCAAGGAGTTTAATGGTTCCAGTTCCATTCACAACTTCGAATCCCTCTACCTGATACTCTCGCTGCCGCATGCGGTCTCCCGATCGGAGCACCAGGGATTCAATCTCGCGGAAGTGCTCCCATTCGCCTGAGAAGCTATGAAGCCTTAGCCAACCTCTAAGCCCCCGGGGCGTTCTGACCGTGCCGATAACTATCGAATCCATGCCGCCACGGAATCGGGGAGCTAGTCTAGAATCTCTAACACAAGGCGCTTCCCCGAGCTGTTGGATGCAGCGCTGAGAATAGTACGAATTGCCTTGGCAACTCGGCCATGCTTACCGATCACCTTGCCGGTATCATTCTCGGCCACCTTGAGTTCCAGGATGGTAGACTTGTTGCCCTCGATTGTTGTGACATCCACCTTATCCGCCTCCGTTACCAGGGACCGCGCGATGAATTCAATTAGTTCCTTTCCCATTTAGACTACCCGGGAGGCAATACTGCTCTTATTGAGCAGTCGTTTAACCGTGGGAGTGGGCCGTGCTCCCCTTTCAAGCCATTCTCGTACCCTATCCTCCTTCACCGAAACCTGCCTATCATGCGGCTCTATGGGATGGTAGTAGCCAAGCTCCTCTATAGTGCGACCATCACGGGGCGCCCTGGAATCCATTATTACGATTCGATAATACGGACGCCGTTTAGTGCCCATTCGCTTCAATCTAATTCTAACACTCACAAATCGCTCTCCTTATTATTGCGACTTCCCCGCCCCGCCCATGAGCTGCCGCTGCAAGGTTTTGTTTTTCGCCACCTTCTTCATCAGCTTCCCGGACTTATCGAAATTCTTCAACAGACGAGATATATCAGATACACTAGTTCCGCTTCCATTTGCTATCCGTTTTCTTCTAGGCGGACCGATTATATGGTGATTTCGTCTTTCTTCCAAGGTCATTGATAGAATAATCGCCTCTTCCCGCTTCCATCTCGCCTCGTCCAATCCGGATTCATCGACACGTCCACCCATACCCGGCATCATTTCGAGCATCGACTTCACGCCTCCCATTTTCCTCATCCTGGAAAACTGCTCCAGATAGTCCTCCAGGGTAAATGTGGACTTGGCTATCTTTTCCCGCAGGCGCTCGGCCGTTTCCGTGTCAATCGCCTTCCGCGCCCTTTCCACCAGGCTAACTACATCGCCCATTCCAAGTATCCTGGATGCAATTCTATCGGAATGAAAGAGTTCGAGATCTTCCAGCTTCTCTCCAACACCAATGAATTTAACCGGCTTCCCTATTACACTCTTGAACGACAGTGCCGCTCCGCCGCGGGTATCGGAATCGAATTTGCTTAGAATTATGCCGCTCAGATTCAGCGCCTCATCGAAGCTTCGGGCTATCTCGACCGCGCTCTGGCCAGTCATTGCGTCCGCGACTAGGAGAATCTCGTCGGAGTCTACAGCTTCCTTGATGCGGCGGATTTCCTTCATCAGCTCGTCGCTCACCTGCATGCGGCCGGCCGTATCGATGACTAGGACGTCGAATTGCCGTTTCTTGGCTATTTTCAGCGCGTTTTTTGCAATTCTCTCGGGTTTACTGCCATTCTCGCGAAAAACCTCCACGCCAACCGAGGCGGCAAGCCGGGCTAATTGTTCGGCGGCGGCTGGTCGCGTCTGATCGGCCGCCACCAGCATTACCCTCCTACCCCGCGATTTCAGTCTCAAGGCAAGTTTCGCGGCCGTGGTGGTTTTCCCGGAGCCCTGAGGCCCCACCAATAGGATTACCGTTACGGTGTCAGGCCCCTTGAGCGACAGGCTGGCAGAGCCATCGCCAAGCAGAGTGGCTATTTTATCGTGAACGAGCTCTATAAACTGCTCGCCGGGGTTTATCGACCTTATAACCCGCTCGCCAAGCGCCTCTTCTATCGTACTATTTACCAGCCGCCTTACAACTCGAAGGTTTACATCCGCCTCCAGGAGAGCAACTTTGATTTCCTCAACGGCATCCCTGATGTTCTTCTCGCTTATTTTGGCCTTTCCGGATATGCGTCTTGCAATACCGCTAAAGGTCTCTGTTAGTTTATCGAGCATAATCAGCGCCTCATTCCATCGGAATACTCTGATACAGGACCGGTCTCAAATCTATCTCACACGGAAATAGTGCCGTTGCAGCCATAGCAGTCTTTCCTCGCTGCGATCACGCCACTCGCTCAGGGGCCAGCGGTTTATCACCTCTTGGTATAGTCGTGCGGCGCGGTCTAGGTTTCTCTCTTCTCCCGGCTTCTCCAGGAGAAGGGCGAGACGGTAGGGCCATTCCGGATAGTCATTCTCCGATTCCGCCAGTTTTTCCAGTATTGCCCGACTCTGGGTATCGTAACCAGCCTCGCCAGTGAAAACTTCCAATGCCGCGCGAAGCACCTCGGGCTTGGGGTTCTCTTCCAAGTAGCGGGGAAGCCAGGTTAGTAAGGATCCGACCGCACCGGATTTCGCGGCGGTTTCCACTAGCGCGGCGCGAGCACGCGCACCGGCGGAGTCGTTTCGGGAAGCATCCTGCTCGTAGTATTTGATGGCTTCATCGGCTCTGCCCGCCTCTGAGGCGCTGAGGGCCGCCGCATACCTGGCATCCGCGTTCGAGGGCAGCCTATCGGAGTTGGGATTCGGCGTTGCAATGGAAATCGAGCCTCTAATCGAGCCATCGCCTTCGCTCACCGCAACTTCCCTGATTACTTCCTCACTTTCGCCTCCGGAAATATCCTGCCGTTCGAATACGAAATTCCACCTGCCAACCTCGTTGAAAAGGAAGCGAAAATTGGTTGAATCGCCGATGATCTCACGGCCCAGAAAGCGCCAGGTGCCCGGTGTGGAGCGATCCGACCGGAATATCCAACCTATGCTTTCAAGTGTAATCGTGAGTTCTCCCGGCGATTCCATTAGGTGTGCCGTGGCCGCTTCCGAGGTGGCTGAATCCGCTTCACTCACCTGGATAGGCTGCTCGGCACCAACCGCGGCAACAAGGGGATCAATTTCAAAATTGTCTTCGGAGGCCGCGTTTGGCAGCTCTCCCGCCCCCTCGGATTTGGCCTCCGGTCCATCCACAAGGGGATTAATCTCGGGCACCTCCGATTGCCGATCCGGGATGGCGGCTGAAGAACTTGCCGAGAAGGACTGGGTGCTCTCCTCCGAAGCCGCCGCCTCGGGATTGGGGTTATCGGTTTCGAGCCCAGGGCCGGCAGCTTCCGAATCGGGGTCGCTAAGTTCTGGAGCGGCGCCAATAGCCGCGGAGCCAGCGCCGGGGGCCTCTGAGTCGATGCTGCTTCTCGCCGGGGGGTCAGCCGGCACCGGGGAGGAAGCCTCGCCATCGGACTCATCTTCGGCCTCCCCTCCAGTATCATCGGACGGAACCGGATTTTCACTCTCCCGAACCCGGGGAGCCTCGGCTTCGAGCCTATCTGCTTCAGGCTTCCGCGACGAGCAGGAAATAAGAAGAACGGTTAGCGCCAATAAGAATAACCACGCCACCGCGCGAAAACTGGCTTGGCAAAATTTCAGCCTCCGATTCAAGGCTGCTTGTCTATCCCTAGAGATTCAAGTATCAGCATATCGTTATCTTCCGTGAGTGTTTGCAAACCCGCCTCGGCGGGATCGATCCAATACGAGTCCACCACTTCCCTGCTCCAGAAACGTCGCGGTTGCCTAATAGGATAAACTATTTCATTCCGCATATCCCGACTTCCGCGGTAAAAGTCTTCCAATCCAAATCCTATGTTGTCCACCAGAGCTCTATCCGCCCTCTCTCGGCGTTCGGCATCCTCCCTAACGGCCTTCCGCTCCCTCCCGGATATTACTAGGATAATCACGATTATCGATGCGAGCGTTAGCAGGACGAAACTACCGATTATGCTCTTTAAGCTTTTTCTACTGACCAACCGCAATGGGTTCTTCATCTTTTTTGCGTTCCCTTTCATCCAATTTCAAAGTGACAATGCTGGAAACACCCGATTCCTGCATTGTAACACCCAACAGATTGCCGGCACAGGATATGGTTCTCTTGTTGTGAGTAATAAGCAGAAATTGGCTTTCCCTTTTGGAATCCAGCAGCAGGTTCACGAAGCGCTGTATATTTGCCTCATCCAGAGCCGCATCTATCTCATCCAATATGTAAAATGGCGATGGCTTTACTTGAAATGTCGCAAACATAAGGGCAATACCACAGAGCGACCGCTCGCCGCCCGAAAGCAATGAGATATTTTCAAGTTTCTTGCCCGGCGGTTGAACATAAATTTCCAGTTCCGAGTTGAGTGGGTCCTCGCGGTTGACTAAGCGAATTTCGGCCCTCCCCCCCCCGAAGAGAAAACGAAATGTCTCATGAAAATGCTTTCTTATTTCTTTATGGATTTGAAGAAAGAGATTCGCCGATTCCCGTCTTAATTCCTCGGTAACCATGGCAAGATTGTTCTTTGCCTTTCTTATATCCTCGAATTGAGAGTTAAGGAATTCATAGTGCTCGGATACCTCCGCAAAATCCTCGGGAGCCATTAAATTAACCTGTCCAAGTTCCTTCAATCTTACCCTCGAGTTTTTTAGAGCCTCCTTGACTTCCCTTGGAGACTGGGTAAGGGCAGCATCATCTACATAGTCTGTTAAGTCTCTTGAGTATCGGTCCCTGAAGTCTTTGAGAAGAGATTTTATTTCTTCCTCCCTGTAGTCTATTTCCAGCCGAATCTTCTCACCCTCCAATTGGGCCTTATCCCTTCGAATGCCTAGTTCTTCCAAAATGCTCTCACGATCGGCTATCCTCTCATTTCTTGAGTTTATTTCTTCCTCAAGTTTGGTTATCTCGCGCCGCAATTTCGCCTTTCCGCTTTCCAGTTCCTTCCCTCGCGATAAAATATTCGATAGTTTCATATCCAGATTCCTGATGCGAGCTTCCTCGGAATCCAGTTGTTCTTGAATTTCCCTTAAGCGGATGTTCTCCGAATTGAGTTCCCGGACATGGGCGGCCAGCAAATCTCCCGCGGCAGTCATTTGGGTGCCAATGCGCGCCTGTGCCACCTTCAATTTCTCGAGTTCGCCGCGTGCCCTGCCAATCTTTGCCTCTAAGTCGGTTTTTTCCTCTAACAGGCAATTCCGCCTTCCTCTTAACTCCCGCGAACGATTTACCGAGGCGACAATTTCCCTATCCAGTTCCCTCTTCTTCGTTATAATTCCCTCCGGCGCCAGGGATTCCTCTAGGAAAACCGCTTCGAACTGCCTGTATTCATTGAAGAGGCGATTCAATTCCTCCACGGATTGCTTCAAAACCAGAAAATCCTCGGCTCCGCGTTTCAGCAGTTCCGAGGCTCCGGCAGGGTTGCTCGGATTCTTCATAAGCAATCTTCCACTGCCCTCGGCGCGAACGCGTAATTCGTTTATCAGCTTGGAAATTGAACTCTCCAAATCGCGCCGCGTATTCCTATTGTAGTCCGAATCCTTCAAACCGCGATCGAGCTTAGATACTATGTTGTCGGTTATCAACCTAAGCCTTTCCCCCAGCTTCTCGCCTTGCCGCTCCTGCACGGCTAATTCCTCGCCTAATCCCTTCGCCTCATAGGCATTTTCCTCGAGACGCCGTTCGGACGATTCGATAGCCCCTGCTGAATTGCCAATTCCCTTCCCTATCGCATCGAGCCGATCGCGAAGGGAATTCAGTTCATTTTCCCTATCCCTTCTCGATCCTTCAAGCGAGTGGATTATATCGAGCGCATTTCGCTTCCTAATTTCAGCAACATTGAAATTCCTTCCGGCCTCCTCTCGCCGCTCTCTAACACTTCGAGCCAGATCCTTCTGATTTTCCTTTTTCAAGTCCATCCCATAAAGCAGTTTCTGACACTCGACAAGTCTGGTTCTCATCTCCTCGACGGATTTCAGTTCAGCGGCCAGCTCACTCTTAATCTCATCGATTTTCCCGATAAGCTTCGAACGCCTTTCCCGCCGCGATCGAAGTTTTTCCTCCTTCTTGTTTCGCCCCGATTCGAGTTCTCGCAACTTGACTAGCTTCAAGTTCCTATCGAGGGAAAAAATCGACTCCTGCAATCGACGGTATTCTAAGGCTTTCTCGCTTTGCTTTTTGAGCGACTCATAGTTCTTTCCCACCTCATGCAGGATACCTTCCACCTGCTTCATGTTTTCTTCTGTTTTGGCCAATTTCCGCTCCGCCTCGCTTTCCCGCATGCGATATCGGGTAATTCCAGCGGCTTCCTCGAGAAGATAACGAAACTCCTCCGACTTGTTGAACAGAACCCGATCGATTCTACCCTGCTCCATCACCGAGTAAACGGATTTGCCTATTCCGGTATCATGGAAAAGTCCCCGAAGTTCCTTGAGTCTCGCGGGTGCGCCATTTAGGAAGTATTCGCTTTCCCCATCTCGAAAGATTCGGCGTTTTATGGCAATTTCCGGCCGCTCAATCTCGAGCAGGCCGCTATCATTGGCAATAGTAATGGTTACCTCGGCCGCGCTCAGCGCCTTGCGTTTCTCGCTACCGCCGAAGATGACATCTTCCATGCGTTCAGCCCGCATATTCCGAACCGACTGCTCCCCCAGAACCCATTTAACGGCATCGACTATATTGCTTTTACCGCAGCCATTCGGACCCAACAAGGCAGTGATGCCGTCCACGAACTCAATGGAAGTTCGATCGGCAAAGGACTTGAAGCCGAGCATTTCAATACGCTTGAGAAACACCTTCCCCCCGTGCTGCTCCATTTCGCTACCTGCAAAACCTGTTCGATTTAGGATACGACTAAACTACATCCATCATGGACACCGCCTTCTTCAGTGCTTCGAGAAAGGCATCAAACGAATCGGCCGGCAGAATCAGGGATTCACGCCGAGAGCCCGTGGCATCCTCCCGCTTCTCGATTAGATGCAGCGCCGGTCTACCCTTGGAAAGCAGATGCAATAAGTACTCCCTCCTACCGCTGCTTACGGTGAAGGTTACCTCGGAACTCCCCGTTCCACTACGAAAGTCCTCCATCGTCTTCTCAAGAACAATCAAAAACTTTTCGATGTCGGTATCAAACACCACTAACGATGAGCGTTTGAATCCCCGATCGGTTTTTCTGCTCTCGACAATATTCAAGTAACGGTCGTTATAGCGGTTTTCCTTTACATTGAAGAAAAAGGTTTTCTGACCGTCATCTATAAATATTCTGGTGCTATAGAGCTCACCCCGTTGGCCCATAGCGGCCCCCTTCGGTTATTTTTGGCGCTAATGATACCCATTGCAACGCAATTGCACAAGATAACAGCACCCGAGAATTGCAGACGCGCTTAGGAGCGTGCAAAAAAGCTTGGCAGGCGGTTTCCATACTATCGACGCCTCCCCACACGGCGAAGCCCAGTAGTTAGCGGGTCCGCTTCTGGGCGGCGCCGGACTCGAACCAGCGACCCCGTGCATGTCAAGCACGTACTCTAACCAACTGAGCTAGCCGCCCTCGAACGAATTCTAACCAATCATCGCCGTGTGTCAATAAAAGTGATACTCATTTCCTCTCTCAAGATTGCATAGAGGGTCGGTCTGAAAACCCATACCGAAGCTCGACTTCATACTGCTCATCGGATTCTAGATTCCTTTGATTCTGCCAAACAGCCACCGAATCATTGATAGAGTCGGATGGTCTTGTTGATTAGAACAAAGGCTTGTTATTCTGGTCTATGGGACAGTTGTCAAAAATTTCCCGATAATCAATTACCCGATCAACATTCCATCCGCTGATATCCTGGTTGAAGGATCTTGCATTCTTAAACATCTCACCCATATCAATAACTTTGCTCACATCCCAGGAACCAATATCCCGGTTGAATGATGCTGCGTCATAAAACATGCTATCCATATTAGTAACGTTGCTTACATCCCAGGAGCCGATATCCCGGTTGAAATATCTTGCATTC
>Ga0056114_1000037_pt1 | contig 33929 bp, 28 predicted proteins | sample WorMetHERISLAND1_FD_77005 | JGI IMG/M metagenome (GOLD analysis project Ga0056114, IMG submission 77005) | Marine gutless worms symbiont microbial communities from Max Planck institute for Marine Microbiology, Germany - Olavius loisae HERON... ...
TATTGACCTTGAACCGGCATGCTAATCGCCTGTTGAACGACGAACTACCTCCCTCCAAGTTTAGCCTCGGACGCAAGCTCTGGGACTATGTTGGGTTGGACACCAACTAACGAAGTTTCGCCTGTTGATATTTAACTATAACCTACTGTTCTTACGTGCTAATCGGCCGAAACACCCCACTTGTCCGTACAGCGGACCCTACGCTAACCATTTGATTGATTATAAGGCCCGCTGCGCGGACCTTCCTAAAGGTCAACACGACATAATAAATAAGCTCGGAGGTATCAATGAGCACCCTGGATGCATTTGAACTAGCCACCCTTGCCATCCGCACCGGGCACTACAGGACTCTGGAAGGCGAGCATGGGGAACCCATCTTCACCACCTCCAGCTACGTCTTCGCCAACGCCCAGGAGGCGGCAGCCCGCTTCAGCGGTGACGAGCCCGGCAATGTCTACTCTCGGTTCACCAACCCCACCGTGTCCATCTTCGAAGAGCGGCTGGCGGCCATGGAGGGAGGTGAATGTTGCGTCGCGACTGCCTCGGGCATGTCCGCGATCCTGAGCCTGTGCTTGGGGCTGTTGCAGGCGGGGGACCGGATCCTATCTTCCCGCAGCATCTTCGGTTCTACTACCATCCTGTTCAACAAATACCTAACCCGCTTCGGGATCGAGACCCGCTATGTATCCTTGGCGGATCCGGCAGCTTGGGAACAGGCAATCGACCCCCATACCCGCTTGTTGTTTCTGGAGACACCCTCGAACCCCCTCACCGAGATGGCGAACATCCAGGTCCTGGCCGAACTTGCCCATGCTCACGGTTGTCTGTTGGTAGTGGACAACTGCTTTTGCACCCCAGCCCTGCAACGGCCCCTGATCCTAGGAGCGGACCTGGTAATGCACTCCGCCACTAAATATCTGGATGGGCAGGGCCGGTGCGTCGGTGGTGCCGTGATCGGCGACCGTAACCTGGTGGGCGAAGAGGTCTTCGGTGTGCTGCGTACCACTGGTCCCAGCATGAGCCCCTTCAATGCTTGGATCTTTCTTAAAGGCTTAGAGACCCTGGAGCTGCGGATGCTGGCCCATGCGCGCAATGCCCAGGCGCTTGCCGACTGGTTGCCAGGACAACCCGGCGTGACCAAGGTCTTCTATCCGGGCCTCGACACCCATCCCCAGCATCACCTGGTGGGGACCCAGCAGCGCACCGGCGGCGGAATCGTTACCTTTGATGTGCGCGGCGGCAGAGAGGCCGCCTGGCGAGTCATTGATGCGACACGCCTGCTTTCGATCACGGCCAATCTAGGAGACACCAAGACCACCATCACCCACCCTGCCACCACTACCCACGGCCGCCTTACCAATGAAGAACGGGAAATAGCAGGGATTGGTGAGGGCCTGATCCGAATCGCCGTCGGTTTAGAAGCGATCCAGGACATCAAAGTCGATCTGGCACGGGGGCTTGCCGGGCTGTGAACCTAGATCCTGTTGACATTTAGGAGGATCACACAGCAGACCCTATAATTAATCAATAGGATCCGCCGCGTGGACTGCTTAGGCTGCGGCCATTTAACACATAAAAAATAGTTAGTTAAAGTTAAATGCTAACATGCCCTAGTGCCTCATTTCAGTATATTCCCCTGGTACGATACAGTCTGCTTCAGTGGGTACGTAATTTCTCCTTAATATTGCGGATAGAGTCGCCTGAGCTTGGTACGCGCATCCTCGGTGGTGAATTGCCGATCAACGCTAACCTGTTCGACATTACGCCGCTGCGCCCAAGCAGTTACCATGACAGCGGAGTGTTTCCAGATCTGGGATATACCAGTTCAGGCATTACCTGGTGGACAGGCTCAGTTCGATTTCGGCGATGTCCAACCAACTGCAATGAATCTCCAACCGATCAAGCAACCGCCGTGCTTCGGCGGTCGGAAGAGCTTTGTACAAGGAAGCAGGGGTGTGGGTGTTCAACTTGTCTCAAATCAACACCGCCTGGTCGGCATCGACGTAATCCACATCGAGCAGCGTCTTGCCCTCCTGGGCCAGATCGGACGCTGTTTTAGTGGTGCGCATACTGACCTTGCAACGGCTGCCCAAGGGTTCAGTAAGTTGACCACCATTCCTACCTGCTCGTACTCGTAGTCATAGCAATGTGGCTGAGTGATTCGTCATCAGAAATTACCATGGGAAGGTTGGATGTGGCATCCTGAGCGGGACGATGAGTTTTCTCGGCAGGATATCCAACGGATACGGAAATTGTTTGATGCATGAACTGTTGGAACCAGATGAAGAACCGGAATGTCTGAGCGAATTGCACGGAAAGCCATCTCTTGAATGGCAATTGGCTTCCTTGCGAGAAGCTGGGATCGCTGATATTGCGATTATTACGGATTCTGAACGTGGGATTTTAACGAATTATAGACTGACGGAATCTCATAATCCGCGTTGGGAGGAAACCAATATGGTTTCATCATTGTCCTATGCGGAAGATTGGCTGTGTAATACTCCGTGTATTATTGGTCACTCTGACATATTTTACACACCTCAAGCCCTCGCTTTTCTAAGTTAAGTGATGCGGATAATATAGCTATAACTTAATGACCCTAACTAGTTGTGGTTGGAAATGATTCACGCACCATTAGATAAAATACAGGGGCAGTATATGGAGATATCAGGAATAACACCGGCAGGCTGGGAGGAGATAACGCGCATTCGTTCAGGCCTGAATGAAATTGAATGCGATCATATGCATATGACGGGAATGTTGCAACAGATAATCAATGGGAATCGTGCTTACATTAAGGTGATCCCATATGATGGTGAATGGGGTGAAATAGACAGCAAAGAGAATTTGCATGTCCACAAGAATAGGCATATTGCGGCCATGGGATATTTGTGATGAAGAATTTATGGAGTGATGAGGATATCATCGATATCTCAGTAGGGGATGATATTGCATTTAGAGTCTATTCCTCTCGTTTACTGGGGAAAGATGAATCACTGGTTTTGCATGGCGGTGGTAATACCTCGGTCAAGGTCTTAGAAAAGGACCGTTTTGGCGCAGAAGAGGCGATCCTCTATATAAAAGGCAGCGGTTGGGATTTGGAGACCATTGAGGCGGAAAGCTTTTCTCCCGTCCGATTAGAGCATTTGCAGAGGCTTGCCAGGTTGTCTTCACTCTCCGACCCGGAGATGGTGAATGAGCTGGTCACCCATATGACCCGCGCTACCGCTCCGACGCCTTCGGTCGAGGCGATTTTGCACGCCGTCATCCCTCACAAGTATGTGGATCACACCCACGCCGATGCGGTAGTCACGATAACCAATTCACCGGAAGGTGAGGAGAAGATACGCCGGATCTATGGGGACGAGGTCATTGTAATTCCCTATGTGATGCCTGGCTTTGATCTGGCTCGTCTTTGTGCGGAACAACTGGACGCGAAGTTGACTTCGCACTCCATCGGCATGGTGTTGCTGAACCACGGCATCTTTTCCTTTGGTGAATCTGCCAAAGCGTCTTATGGGCGTATGATTTACCTGGTGGGGAAGGCCGAAGCCTATTTGCGGTCTCAAGCGGCCTGGGATATCACCAGTACCCCGGCGGAGCATGATCGGGATGCAGGCCTTCGGCTTGCAGAATTGCGGTGCCGGATCGCCGCCGCGGCGGGTTTTCCCGTAGTCATGCGTCGCCATACGGACGCCGCAACAATGTCCTTTGTTTCGCGCCGGGATCTCGAGTCGATTGTACAGCAAGGGCCGGCTACGCCGGACCACGTGATCCGCACCAAGCGGTTGCCGATGATCGGGGGGAGTGTGGACGCCTATGTGGGGGCCTATAAGGCCTACTTCGCCGAGAACGAGCCGCTGGCTAAAGCACGCAAGACTATACTCGATCCGGCCCCGCGCGTGGTACTTGACACTCTACTTGGGATGTGTACGGTCGGGCGGTCTGCCAAGGAGGCGGAGATCGCGGCGGATATCCATAGGCACACCATGGCGATCATCCAGCGTGCTGAGAAATTAGGCGGTTATCGGGCCCTGCCGGCCAAGGATATTTTTGATGTGGAATACTGGGATCTCGAACAGGCCAAGTTGGAGAAGGTCGGTAGACCGCCCCGATTTGCTGGGGAAATCGCTTTGGTGACAGGTGCCGCATCCGGCATCGGCAAGGCCTGCGTAGACGCCTTGCTGGCAAGTGGTGCTGCCGTCGTTGGCGTAGATATCAATCCGGGGATTGAGAGCCTGTATGCACAACCTGATTATCTCGGCCTAGTGGGTGATGTGGCATCTGAGACTAGGCTCAAGGCGGTTTTGACGCAAACCGCGGATGCCTTTGGCGGACTGGACATGCTGGTGCTGAATGCCGGGGTATTTCCTGGTGGGTGCAGGATTGCTGAACTGCCACTGGACCAATGGCGCAAGGTGATGGCGTTGAACCTGGATGCCAACTTGGTGTTGATGCGCCAGGCCCACCCCTTCCTTAAACTGGCGCCTAACGGTGGGCGCGTTGTCATCATCGGTTCCAAAAATGTGTCCGCTCCGGGTCCCGGCGCGGCCGCCTACTCTGCCTCCAAGGCCGCCCTGAACCAAGTGGCACGGGTTGCGGCCCTTGAATGGGGCGGGGACGGGATCCGGATTAACTCCGTTCATCCCAATGCAGTATTCGACACCGGTATCTGGACGGAAGAAGTGCTGGCTGCAAGGGCCGCCTACTATGGCCTGTCGGTGGATGAGTACAAGCGTAACAATATGTTGAAAACGGAAGTGACTAGTCGGAATGTTGCCGAACTGGTCATACAAATGTGCGGCTCGGCCTTTGCTAAGACCACCGGGGCGCAAGTGCCAGTAGATGGCGGCAACGATCGGGATATCTGAGAAATTGTCTGGTAAGGTGGGGTCCGCGCGTACAAGTCGCGCGGGGAACAATGTGGGTGTAAGCTGCTTTAAGACGCCGAACATGCGACATTGAAGGAGATCGCAAGTCTTCATGCGTCGGATGCAACACATCAAATCCTCTGGATAACGCCAAATAATTTAGGATTGCTTTTAACCAGACGGTTTCTATGTATCCCATGCAAACGCCTCGGTTGATCTTGTTCCTACTGCCGACCTGTAGTTGCCCCGCACTGGTGGAACATTTTCCCCAAAGCGTGGTCGGTCAGTCCACTTGCCCGGATGCCGTCGAAATCGTTCTGTATGTGGATGAGGATGATTTTGAGAGCCACCGCCTTGACAACACGGGTATTCGGATTGGCTAGATAATTGGCCTAAGGCTGACGATGGGGGGGATGTAACAACCGACTAGCCGTGAATGATCACATCCGCTATCTGGAAGATGTAGTCTTTGAGCATCAGATGAAACCTACACCAAACGAGGTTGATTCGATGCCGATTGCACCTTTATAGCCTTGATCGGGGTGAGGCAGGTTGAAGCAAAATGGTTGGAACAGGCTTTACTGAGCAAGCAGGTAGCGGAATGTAAACCAACCAGGTGCAGAGATGTCATACCCTCCATTCCACCCTTGGTGCTGATGACTTACAGCAGGTAGTTGCTTTTTCATGGTGAGTTACCACGGCGTTGGAGGAGCTAGCTCTGTGGGCATTATCTGACGGCCAATGATTGGTTGCGGCCATTTGTCCGTTGAGGGTTTAGTCCGTTAAGGGTTTATAGCAATTTGAGTTGGAACCGGCAATCGATGGGAAATAACAAAACCAGATCCGTCCTCGGCATTATTGGCGGTAGTGGGGTTTATGAGATTGATGGGTTGACTAATACCCGCTGGGAGATGCTCTTTTCACCGTTCGGCGAACCTTCCGATGCGTTGCTGTTTGGAGAATTGAATGGTCAACGGATGGTGTTTCTTCCCCGGCATGGCCGGGGGCACCAGATTCCCCCATCCGATATCAATTTTCGCGCCAATATCGATGTGCTTAAAAGGGCAGGTGTAACCGATTTAATCTCGGTAAGTGCAGTCGGTTCTCTGCGGGAACATCTGAGACCTGGGATGCTTGTCATCGTGGATCAATTCATCGACCGTACCTTTACGCGGGAGAAGAGCTTTTTCGGCATGGGACTGGTTGCTCATGTCTCCATGGCGCCCCCGGTTTGTCACCGATTAGGAACTCATATTGAGGTTGCCGCGCGGGAGGCGAGTATCGAGGTGGCACGCGGCGGAACCTATCTGGTGATGGAAGGACCGCAGTTCTCCAGTCTGGCCGAATCTGAACTTTATCGCACCTGGAACTGTGATGTGATCGGTATGACCAACATGCCCGAGGCAAAACTCGCCCGCGAAGCAGAGATCTGTTATGCGACCGTGGCAATGGTGACGGATTATGATTGTTGGCATCCGAATCATGATGATGTGACGGTCGACGTAATCGTGCAGGTCCTGCAGGCCAATGCGGATAACGCCCGGTCGGTGGTAAAGAAGATCGCTCCGCGCGTCCAGGCAGACCAGTTGGCGCAAGGTTGTGGGTGTCGAACGGCGCTTGAATATGCGTTGGTTACCCTTTCCGATGGGCGTGATCCGGAACTGGTAGAAAAGTTGGATGCCGTTGCCGGGCGGATGTTGAATCCCAATTAATTGGGAGGAGAATTTGAATGCCAATTAAGTCTCATATCCGAACCGTTGAACACTACCCGAAACAGGGGATCATGTTTAGGGATATTACAACCCTGTTGAAAGATCCGGTCGGTTTGCGGATTACGATTCATGAGCTGGCCAACCGGTATACCAGCATCAAGATAGACAAGATAGCGGGGATCGAGTCTCGCGGTTTTATTCTGGCTGCTCCGCTGGCTTATCTGTTGGGGGTTGGCTTTGTACCGATCCGCAAGAAGGGTAAGCTGCCCGCAGAAACGGTTGGTCACGATTATGAGTTGGAGTATGGCACAGATCGGATCGAGATCCATACTGACGCCATTAATAAAGGTGATCAGGTTTTGCTTGTGGACGACCTGATCGCGACTGGTGGCACTGCCGAGGCCGCAGTAAAGCTGATTCGGGATATGGATGCGGAAATCATCGAGTGTTGCTTTGTGATCGATTTACCGAATGTAGGTGGCAGAGCGCGTCTGGAAAAGCAGGGCAAGAAAGTCTTTTCGCTTTGCGAATTTGAGGGGGATTAATATGGAGGCCGAGGTCATTGGAAGTGATATCGAGACATTGAGATGGAAAGATGGCCATTTGGAGATGATCGACCAGCGGGTATTGCCTGCGCGTTTTGAATACATCTCGCACAATTCGGCGGTTGGTGTGGCGGATGGGATTCGCTCAATGGTGGTCCGTGGGGCCCCGGCAATCGGCTGCGCGGCAGCTTATGGGGTTGCGTTGGAGGCGTTGCAGCTCCGTGACCTGGATCCTGAAGCCTTCAGGAATGGAATGGAAGATGCGTTCGAGGTTCTGGCTGGGAGTAGACCTACTGCGGTGAACCTGTTTTGGGCCCTGGAACGCATGCGTGCCTGTATGGATGCCATGTCGGTTTCTGATCCATCAGAAATAGCGAAGAAGCTGTTGGAGAAAGCGCACGAGATTCTGGCAGAAGATATCCGGATCAATCGGACACTGGGTACCTTCGGCGCGGATCTCTTGCCCGATGGTGCATGTGTATTGACCCACTGTAACGCAGGTGCACTGGCGACGGCCGGACACGGCACGGCGTTGGGTGTCATTCGCTCTGCGGTGGAATCAGGCAAGGAGATATCAGTAATCGCGGGTGAGACGCGCCCGTTTCTTCAGGGTGCAAGATTGACCACTTGGGAAATGGTGCAGGCGAAGATTCCGGTTACCCTGATCTCCGATAATATGGCCGGATATTTGATGAGTCGGGGTGGGATCGATGCGGTTGTTGTGGGTACGGATCGTGTAGCGGCCAACGGTGATGTGGCAAACAAGATCGGTACCTATATGGTGGCGGTGTTGGCACGGCGCCATGAGATTCCCTTTTATGTGGCTTGTCCACTATCGACCATCGACCTCGGTATTTCAAGCGGTTCTGCAATCCCTATCGAAGAGCGGGCCGCAAACGAGGTGACAGGCTATCGGAATTTCCAGTGGACCACACAAGGGGTCTCAGTGCGTAATCCGGCGTTCGATGTTACCCCAGCAGAGCTAATAACTGCCCTGATTACAGAAAAGGGAATCGTAAAACAACCCTCTACCGATCGTGTGGCGGCATTGTTTTAATTCTGAACCCCGTATGCCTGTTGCACCTGATGTTCGATCTGCACTATTTCTCGACAGAGATGGGGTCGTCAATGAAGATCGGAACTATGTTTATCGTATAGAGGATTTCGAGTTCGTTGATGGCATTTTTGACCTCTGCTGGAGTGCTAAACTTGCAGGTATGGCAGTTGTTGTCATTACTAACCAAGCTGGAATTGGTCGTGGCTACTATATGGAAGCGCAGTTTCACGATTTGACCGAGTGGATGTGCAACCGTTTTTTGGAAAAGGGCGTTGCTATCGATGGTGTCTATTATTGCCCCTATCACCCAGTGTATGGTATAGGAAAATACAATGCCGACTCATTTAATCGGAAGCCCAGTCCAGGGATGATCCTACAGGCGAGGGATGAACATGGACTCCGTCTTTCCGATTCGATTCTTATCGGGGACAAGGCATCGGATATTGCCGCGGCCAAGGCCGCAGGGGTAGGGAGGACGGTGTTGATAGCACCATCCGCTTCTTCCGTTTCTATCTCACCCTTACCGGATCTGAGAATCGAGACCTTACGGGAAGCCCAAAGGCGGTTGTTTGGAGGGAGATGAAGCTGCAGCGGGAATCTGATCCGGTAACGGGGTAGCAGAGTCTATTGACCGTCAGTTGTCTGAATATCTGTAATCTCGAAAGAGAAGGCCTTGCGTCTTTGGTAGGGATTATCGATTGGTATGGTCTTTACTGCACCGGGACCGCGCGTGGTGAACACCGTATCAACCGTTTCCGCCGGTAGCCTTCCGGCAACAGAATCGCAAGCACCAGTACCAGTACCAGTATCAGTGCCTGATACCAGAGGCTTCCGAGCCAGCTCGGTGTGACCCCGGTCTCGAACCAAGTCTCCGCCAGACGTTGCATATTGAAAAAGCTGAAATAGGTCAAGAGAGCCAAGAATATACGGCCGCCGACGCGCTGGCGTGGTGACTTTTCCGTTAAGGGAATCGTCAATAACGTCAGGGTAAATATGGCAAGTGGACCGCCGATTCTATATTGCAGCTCCGCTTGATCTTCCAAATCCTCCGAGCCCAGAAGCGTTTTTGTCCGGAAGGTGGCTCGTTTCCTGGTCTGGAGGTGTTCAAATCCCGTCGGCTCAATGCGCAGATTATAGCGTTCAAAGGCGCTGATAGAATAGTCTGGTTGCCCTGGAACCCCCTCGTAATGGTGTCCGTTCAGCAGGGTCACGAACTGGTCACCCGACGCCTTGTCGACACAGTGCACTCCTGTTTCACTGATTACCAATCTGATCCGATCCTGGCGACGGTCGTGGATAAAGACATTACGAAACCGCTTTTTGTCCTCGATCTTTTCCGCATAGATTGTGATCAACCCCTGCTCGTACTGGTAGAAACGCCCCTGCTTAATTCCGCTGACTTGATGTGCCTGATCCTTGCGCTGATGAAGTATCTTCTGGATTTCGGAGATCACCAGGGGCCGTAGCGTGAAGGAAAGCCAGGCTGTCAAGAGAGCAATCGGCAACGCAAGGTAGAACAGGGAGCGATAAATGCGCCCGTTTCCCAGCCCACAGGCACTCAACGCGATCAATTCACTGTCGCGGGACATACGGCCGAGTGCAACCAGGACAGAGATGAAAAACGCTGGAGGCATCAGGCTGGAGAGATCCCGCGCAATCTGCAGGCCCACAAAGCGTAGGACTATATCGCTGCCAAGGGCACCCACGTTCACCTCCTCCAGGGTACGCAGAAAGAGCATGCTGAGGACGACCAGTAGGAAGGTACCCAGAATGGCCGTAAAGACCTTGAGCACTTCCAGCAGGATATAGCGGTCAACGATACCGAGCATGATTTCGGAGTAGGCGAGAGAGCATGGCTATAAGGCGATTTCCGTCATGGGCACCTATTTTTCAAGGTCCTCTATTGTCGCACGCCACTGGTAAATCTCATCCTGCTCGAGGATCTACCACATGTCGCAATACGCCCGTTTCTCCTTTCTTCCCGTCCTCCTGTCGTTGTTGACCTGCTGCATGCCCGCCCTGGAGCATCGGGTTATGGAGCTGCGGGGTGCTACTATGGGGACCTTCTACAGCATTCAGGTCGTGGATCTACCGCCGAAGATCAAGCCAACGAGGCTTCAGGGTAGGATTGAGGACGAGCTGGAACTGGCCAACGCTCTGATGTCTACCTATCGGGACGACTCCGAGCTTTCGAGCTTCAATCGCAGCCGAACCACTGACTGGTTCGCCGTTTCCCCAGCGTTGGCCAAGCTGGTAAAGGAAGCCCTCTGGACCAGTGAAGTAAGCAATGGGGCCTTTGACGTCACGATCGGATCTCTGGTAAACTTGTGGAGTTTCGGTCCGGGAGGCGGATCCGGTACCCTACCCGCGGATGCCGAGATTGTGCGGGCAAAAGCGTACGTTGGCTACCGCAAGCTATCCGTCCGTTCCGACCCGCCGGCGCTGAGGAAATCCGCGCCTACGCTGTACTTGGATCTCTCCGCAATCGCCAAGGGCTATAGTGTGGACCGCCTTGCCAAGCTGCTCGATGCAACCGGGATCGCCAACTATCTGGTCGAGGTTGGTGGTGAGCTAAGGGTCCGCGGATACAATGGCCAGAGCCTTCCCTGGCGTATTGCAGTGGAGCGCCCGGACCCTAGAGGACGGACAGTCCATAAGATCTTGGTGCTGCGCAGTGGGGCGATAGCGACCTCTGGCGACTACCGTAATTTCTTCGAGCAGGACGGCAAGCGCTACTCCCACACCATCGACCCCAAGACAGGCTATCCGGTAACCCATCGGCTCGCATCCGTCACCGTGCTGGCGCCGCAGACGACACGGGCGGATGCCTTGGCGACGGCCTTCCTGGTCCTTGGACCACAGGCAGGATTCAATCTGGCCGAGTCTCTCCGGATCCCCACCCTGTTTATCGTCCGCACGCCTGAGGGCTACTCAGAGCTGCAAACGAACGATTTTGTGGACTATGTGCGCTCAAACCTAGATGCGGATCAATGACGCAGAGATTTTTAATTTTTGCGTTGCAAAATTTGTTGCAAATTTTTGGAATTAAAAGCAGTGGTATATTCCAGAGTGATTGGATGAAGTAGTTCATTCATAATCGTTTAACCTTCTAGGGTTCTTACTCTTTACCTGGTACTGAACCCCAACAATCCTCTCCGAAATAACGTAGTAGGGTTTGAATAACCATCTTCAGTGCTGATTCAACTAGAGAGCTTTTAATAATTATTATTAAAACGATAAGTACATACCTTCCATAAATTTCACAGCAAATAAATTGTCAAGAGTGGGTATGGTAAGACACAATATCATTGTAAAATCTGTAGTGCTTATGGCGTACCTGAACCTCGAGATCTGCTATACAGAGAAAGAAAGGTAACTCATTATAAAAGCTTATCAGGGTCGAGCACCGTCCAAAAATCCCAGGGATTGAGATTCCCGGTTTTTCTTTTAAGGTCTCCTTAAATCCTACGGTGGCTTTCCATATTTGTAACGAGGTTTATCAGCGTAAAGCCTGTCTCAGGTCTGTTTCCTATTGGACTTTCCGGAGGCTAGTTGGGTAATATTCCGAACAACTAGAATGGGATCATTGCATTCCGAATTGCGGTCGAAGGTCTCTATAAGGAAAAAATTATCTGGGACACGTGAGAGGAGCCTATTCTTGAACAAATATTCCTATATAGAAATCATCGCAGCCTTGTCAGAAATCAGACTGTCCACGTACAACTTCCGACTTTGATGGGCTTGAGAATCCAGTTCAGTGGCTGCTCAGTGTCAGAAACGCCCACAATATGACCCAGGCTGAGCCATTTAAACTGGACGGGTGTTACCTCGCGTTCATGATGAGGGCCTTGATCTTGATCTGTTTGGCTTAAATGTCAACACGCCCTGATAGCGATGGCCCTGGTTCCAGAGCCGTCGATTCCCTGACCCAGGGGGTAAGCCTTACGCGTCTCACCGACGAGACCCTGGGGTGGCTCGACACCTTGTTGCCAACGGTCCAGCCCACGATAACCCGGTAAATATCAGAGCCGACGCTACGAGCAAGCGCCATGCCGATGTTCCGCAGGTTCTGATCGTGGGGCCCAGGAGGTAGGCACGATTCTGGAGTGATCCTGGCGGCGTATCGCTTACCAACGGTCCTACCCGCATCGCTAGATCGCCGGCTCAGGCCGCGTAACTGGCTGGATCACCTAGCTTTCAAGTTGCCGTCAAGCTCTTCTCTCCCGATATCGCCAGTTGCTCGGACGCGGGCGGTGTGATCCCCGCTCTGGACACTTCCCAGACGGGTGATGAAACCAGGAGCAGCACATCCGCTCGCGGCTGCGGTAGCTGTTCCTGGAGGCTCAGGTCGATGGATTCCCGGTACAGAAGATGGTGCACCGCCCCAGCAGCCAGGAGCTAATGGCAGGCGTTGTTTCGGACCCCGTCTTCGGTCCTGTCATCCTGTTCGGCCAAGGTGGCTCAGCAGCGGATGTCATCGGCGACTTGGCTGTAGCATTTCTGCCGCTGAATATGCATCTTGTGCGGGAGCCCATGTCGCGCACCCGGATCTATAATGGTTCTGCGGGGCTATCATGGCTACGAGGTAGCAGATATCGACGCCATTTGCTTGACCTTCGTCAAGCTTTCGCACCCGATCGTCGATATCCCACCCATCGCCAACCTCTTGATCAATCTGCTCTTCGCAGACGATAAGACGTGCTGGTCATCGAGACGATCATCCGTCTGTGGGCACAATCCCTACCACTCCATCACCGCTTGGCGATTCGCCTCTACCCCCAGGCGCTACTCGCGATGATCAGCACCATGGACATCCATCGCAGAATCTCACCTGACGATCCGAAAGTCTTCAAGACCTGACTAGATTTGCAGGAGATCCTGGAACACTATCCACCCTCCGGGATGCTTGGGTAATATCGATTCCGTTAAGTTAAGCGTTATGTACAGGCAAACAAAAGAAAAACTACGAATCACACGAATCCTCACGAAATTGTCATCCCGGACCGAAGGGAGGGATCTTTTTCGCGAGGATTCACGTTTCGTCGTTTTTTCTTACCAAATCGGTCGTCGGGCAAGGGTGCGTCTGGACTTGTCTGCCTATCTCGACGCGGAGGTAGTTTCTGAACCGACCTACCACGACCGAGGGTCAGCAGCCGATTAACGGCATTTGTACATACCTCACAGCAACTACAAGGCTGATGCAAGGGCAGCGAGGAAGGTATCGTTCTCCTCCACACGCCCCACTGTCACCCGTAAGCAGTCCTCAAGTAGCGGCTGGGTACCATCGAGGTTCTTGACCAAAACACCGCTACGCTTGAGAGATTCGAAAATCTCACCGGCCTGACCGGCGGGCACCCGTAACAAGATAAAGTTGGCCTCGCTAGGATAGGGACGGATGCCATCCAGCCTGGACAGCTTGGCGAACAAACGGGAGCGCTCCACACGGATCCGCTGTGTCTGCTCGTCGAGAACCCCCCGGTGGTGCAGGGCGAAGGCGGCGCTCACCTGGGTCAACACTCCGACATTGTAAGGTAATCGGGTCTTGTTGATCTCGGTGAGCAACTCGTTGGGACCGGCTAGGTAGCCAAGCCGCAGCCCAGCTAGCCCCATTTTGGAGAGGGTGCGCATCACCACCAAGTTGGGCCAGTCCCCGAGACGTGGCAGGAAGCTGTAATCGGTGAAAGGGGCATAAGCCTCATCAAGGATGACCAGACCCGGTGCCGCCTCAATGATGCGCACGACGGCATCGGCATCGAACAGGTTCCCGGTCGGATTGTTGGGATAGGCGACGAAGACGATGGCCGGCTGCTCCTTTTCCAGGGCTGCCAGCAGTGCCGATAGATCAAGCGAGAAATCCTCAGCCCGCAGCGGAACGCCGACATACTCCATACCGGCGAACAGCGCAATCATCCGGTACATGACAAAGCCAGGGTCTAGGGACAGTATCCTGCGGCCAGGCTGTGCCACCGCCAGCGCCAGCATCTGGATCAACTCGTCTGAGCCGTTGCCGAGCAGCAATCCCATTGCATCCGGGATGCCTATGGATGCCCGCAGCACCGCCCGCAACTCATCTCCCCGGGGATCTGGATAGCGGTTCAGATGGACCACTCGCAGCGCTTCCAGCCACTCGTGACGCAACCCCTTAGGCCAGGTATAGGGGTTCTCCATTGCATCCAGCTTGATGAGCCCGGCGGTATTCGGGACCTGGTAGGCATCAAGATTCTGAATCTCCGGGCAAATCAGATGTTCGATCAGCTTGGACAAAGGAATGGCTCGCCACGGTTGAAGATGAGTTGGAATACGCCTATGCGCGTTGGGAGGTTTTGGAGGAACGAAGGGATAAGGATAACAGAGTCATTATGGAGAAATAACCCTAATCGAGCGATAACACCAAATTGGCGGCGTGCTCATACATCGGCTCCGAAACGCTATGACCCATTATAACCAGATAGAGCTGCATACCTTCACGCTTAGCAGATTTCATTGCTGGTACACAGTCACTGTCTCCAGCGACTAGCACAATCATAAGGTTACTTGATAAAGCCGCGTGGCGCGGAAAGACAGTGAATGCTCTTGACAGGTCTACTCCAAGTGCTGGACGGTATGCTATATTCGACCTTTAACGGCTGGTAGAAGATTTGGATGAGTTTGGTTCGTTCCAGGCAGGGCGGTGATGCCGTCATGGCATTACTGTCAATACGGAGACCGGCGATGGGACAGAGCTGGCTGGTCTGACCCGATCCCAAATCGATCTCTGCGGGAACTGTGCGTGAAACGGGGAGCTATCTCTATTGAACTGCAGCAAACTAACGATGCTACCGAAGCCGATCTCCTGATTGATGATGTGCCTTTTGAGGCGCTGCGAGTCAGAGACCCTATGACTAGCCGCTGGCAATGGTCACCCGGGTTTCATGCTGGGGTACGGTTAAAGCAGTGCAGTAACTTCTAGGCAATGGTACCAGACGCTTTGAGGTCACCACTGACCCTGACCTTCGGAAACTAACTCATGGCGATTTCGATGAGATAGTCCGGGAGATTCTCGTAGACACTTTTGCTCTATTTGCTTTGAGCAGATTTCGTAAGAGCGTCGCAGCGGGGAGTCGGCAGCCGTCCACTGACCATGGTCCATCTCAAATTCCTGCGTTCCTGAGTCAAGGATCTCGAAGCTGCCATCAACGCTGTCGCGAGCAGCCCACTGCGAATTCTAGTAGCCGGGGGATGATGTCATATCACCACGCTGTTCGCGTGTGCGGAGCACTTGGGTATCGCGGCTATTTAATATCTGAAGACAGTCGGTTAGAGTTAAATGCCAACAGAACCTAGTACGCACTTACGGCTAAGAAGGCGCTAGTCATGAACACGCCCACAACAAAACGAAAGCCCGTACCAACCTGCACAGGCTTCTATCTACCAAGGAGGCTGCAGCTACGGATGAAGTTGAACCTGAGCGTTCAAACAGTGAAGGAAGACCCACAACCGCAGGTGGTGGTTGCGTTCGGGTTGCGAATGACGAACTGGGCACCCTGTAGTCCCTCCGTATAGTCGATCTCCGCACCGGTGAGGTATTGCATGCTCATGGGGTCGACCAATAGCTTGATACCGTCTGCAGTCACTTCGATATCTCCATCCTGGACCTGCTCTTCGAAGCTAAAGCCGTATTGAAACCCGGAACAACCACCGCCTTGGATGTAAACCCGTAGCATCAGATCAGGATTTCCCTCGTCCTTGATCAGCTTCGAAACCTTGGCCACCGCTGCAGACGTGAGCTCCAGGGGAGCCTCAACAGCAGTTTCTGCACTCATTGGGATACACCTTAATCAGATCAATAAGATGGCATGGAGCCACAACACGGATGATATTAGGATTTTTCCTACCTGATTCAAGGGCACCTTGAAAAATCGAGACATTTCAATCCTTCATCCTGATCAGTCTGGTATGGGAGAGCCGATCGTAACAGGTTAAGCGGTCCTGATCGAACAGCATCCACAGCAGGCCGGCACCGGCCGGTGCGAGACAGAGCATTGCCCATATCAGTCGTATGAAGGCGTCACCTAGTCCCAAGGGGGAACCGTCTTCGCGTACCAGCCGTATGTGCCAAGTGCGCATACCGAGTGTCTGGCCGCCGCGGACCCAGAAGAACATAAAAAACATGGCGATCGTTGTAATCAGGTAAAGGCGCAACCCGAAACGGTGGAAGTGCTCATCATGAGGGAAAGGCACACCCACGATGAAGTAATAGGGGACGATCAGGAAGGTGACTGCGACCATGAGCACCCCGAACAGGAGTAGCAGGTCGTAAAGTAGGGCGGCGAGCCGACGAAAAATGCCGGGAGAACACGTTTGTGGGAGGTCTGAACCCATGGGGTGGTGTTATCAATCGCCTGCAAAGGTCGCCTGACTGGGGTTCGAGCAGGTTCCTCGTCGGGTTACGGTGCGTTCAACGTTGTTTGTGTTCTTTAGCAAGTGTTGGGCACGGGCTACCCATTGATGCGGTTCGTGCTTCCTCATGGTGTCATCCTGTAAGACCTACCGCGCTCACCGCATCCTACGTCCATCCTTGGATGCTCCATTTCCGGGGAAGAACCAAGGATCCGGTCTTAAAAGGGGGTGATGCCGGCCCGGACCTGACGGTGATCTCCAAGGCCACCAAACGCTTCGCTGAGGCGATGCAAACCTGCAGACCGATGCCGTCTACGCCCATACGGCCCATACGCCCAGCCCTAGCAACGCCCGGATACCCTGGTCCTGACCAGCCGTGCCTGTGCGCACCCCATTGCTGCCTTCAACAAGCTCCGAACCCAAACCAGGAACCAGATCCACAGATCCAGGATGCCCAACTCACCGCGCGACACCGGCTTTCCTGATCCCTGATCTGCAACACAGCATCGCACGACTCAACGCCAAGATCGAACACCTGCGCCAACAAACCCATGCCCTCATCGAGGCCGACGAGCTGCAGCTCCAGTCCGGCTCCAGTGTCAATAGAAAACTGCCTCTCCGGAGCCGGCAACCGCTACCTGTGCATCGCCCTCTATGATGTTCGCTCTGAGTGCTGTATGCCACGACCCCACTCACGGCCTACTACCTCAGCTCATCGAGAAATGCGGGTTCCTCCTTTGTTGCTCAGCAAAGCTGATAGGGCCCGCGTGGGTCCTTGGATCAGCCACGAAAGAGCCTGTTAAGCTGTCTAGCTTTCCGCGATAGCGCATCCACTGCGATAGTGGCTTCGGCGATTAAACCCATACTCCTGAGCAGGAACAAAACCGGCTACGACAACTTATTTGTTGATTGCTACCTGAATTTGGACTTGTTCGGGAACAGAGTATCTACGGCTTTGCCCAACCTACATCCGGAGCGGGGCCCGCACACACAGGCCGTGGGGGGCTACGGATGTAAGTTGCATTGAGACGCCGACATCACCAGCAAAGTTGATTGACACGCCTTTGTGCATCGCAACGTAATACATCCAGTCCCCCGGGCCGCGCCGAAAAATCCAAGGTGGATTGTATCTGGTCACGGTCGGCGATGAAAATCGGTTCAGGCTTGAATCCTCTTCGGAACTTCACCGCAGCTCACAGTGAGTATTTTGAACCCCATCCCTGTCAAGCGATTTTTCTATCGACTTTTGCGTCTAGTGCCGATGCCCGTTATTTCCATCCTGGCGGGGATAGCAGTAGGCTTAGCCGTATGGGGAGTGCTGGATCAGATTCAGGGCCGGGCGATTAAGAAGATTGCCGACAAGGAACTGGAGGCGCAGCTTGATCGACGGGCTCGGGAGAGCCTGATCCGGTTCGATCAATACCTGAAGAACTATGCGATGACCGCCCGATTGCTGGCGAATCACCGCAGCTTGGCGGAGTACCTCGAACCCCTGTTTTGGTCGCTGCAAGATACGTTTGAGCCAGTCGTCTATCGTAAGTCCCCCCCCTCCTGGCTGGCCGATTTCATTGAGCGGGATGCACTCTCCGCACCCAGCCACATCTTGCTGGTAGACACCCGAGGTCGGATCCGGGAGGTCTACCAATCCGGAAACACGGAGCTGCCGCAGGAGCTAGAGCAGGGCATGGGTGAAAAATTCATGGATACCAGCGTGATGCGCACGGTAGTCGCCCGCTTCGACGACCGGCCCTATCTGCTGGTGGGCGATGCGGTCGAAGACGTGGGCGGCTCCCGGATGGGTGACCTGATCGTGGTGGTAAACATTGACGACGCGTTTCTCGCCGCCTCTCAGCGTGGGTTGTCCTCTGGCCGCGCAGCCGTGGCATTGGTAGATGTGGATGAACAACGTATCCTGGCGAGCATTGATCCGAATTTGCTGACCCCCGGTACCCGGCTTTCCGAGTGGTGGGACACCTATCTGATCACGACCCAGTCGCTTCCTAAGCACGAAGGTACGGATTGGAATTTCTTGCTCGCTACTTTCATCTCCCACCAGGGTGTCACCAAGATGTCTGGCCGGGTGCGTAACTTCGAGCGCCAGCAGCGCGTCAGGGCTGCGCTTGTCTATATCTTGGTCTTCACGCTGGTGATTTATCTAGTCTCGGCGCGCCTGAACAAGGTTCTCAAGCGCATGGCTAGGTTTTCACAGCGCGTGCTCGGCATTGAGCATCCGAGGTTCAAACGGGGCATCAACCAGCTGATGCTGCTTGAAGAGTGGATCCAGCACTTCACCCAGCTCGTGCTCAAGGCACGCGAGGAAATGAGTCGCAGGCACGAGAGTGAAATGCGTGCGAGCGAGGCCCTCAAGGCCGCCGTCATGGAGGCCTCTCTCGATTCCATCGTTACCCTGAGTCGCAAGGGGAAAATCATCGAGATCAATCCTACCGCCGAGCGTACCCTCGCTCTTACCCGCGATCAGGCGATCGGTGATAGCTTCAGCAAGCTCTTTCTGACCCTGGATGGAAGAAGGCGCTTTCTCGGTCTCTTAATGGACTCGCGGCGTGCCCGGCGCGAAGGCCGGATACCCCAGGCCCGCGGTCTGCTGACGGCCCGCCGTGCGGATGGCTCCGAGTTTCCTGTAGAGCTGTCTATCGTACCGATCCAACTGGATGACAAATTCGTCTACACCCTTTACATGCATGACATCACCAAACGCAGGGAGGCGGAGCGGGAAATCAAGAGCTTGGCCCGATTCGCCGGTGAGAGCCCCAACCCGATCCTGCGCGTGAGCCCAGCCGGTCTTGTGGTCTACGCCAATGCCGCCGGCGCACCTTTGATTACCGCCTGGGGCACGCGGAAAGGGGGCCTGCTGCCTGCGGAGTGGATCGAGGAGGTAGGTAAGGTACTGGGGGGTGGGCGTTCGCTCGAACGCGAAACGGAGATCGGCGACCAGGTTTATTCGTTGCTGTTCGCCCCGATTCAGGAGCTGGGTTATGTAAACATTTATGCTCGGGATATCACGGCAGTGCGTCGCGCTGAACAGGAATCGCGTCGGCATCAGGCGGAGCTGGTTCATGTCTGCCGTTTAAGCACCATGGGAGAGGTAGCCACGGGGATGGCTCACGAGCTCAATCAACCACTCTCGGCCATCGTCAATTTCGCCAACGGTTGTAGCCGCCGTCTGCAAAGCAATCTGGGGCCACGTCAGGAACTCATGGATGCCATGGGCCAGATCACGATCCAGGCCCAGCGGGCTGGCGAGATCATCCGTCGGCTGCGGGCACTAGTCAGTAAGCGGCCGCCGATCCAATCTGAAGTCAACCTCAACCATCTGGTACGGGAGGTCTGCTCCTTCATGGAGTTCGATACCGCAAAGATGGGCTTTGCGATCGAGCTTGATCTGGAACCGGACGGGATTGCGGTAGAGGTAGATTTGGTGCAGATCGAGCAGGTCCTGCTCAACCTGGTGCAAAATGCGCTGGATGCCTTGCAGGAGATACCGTCCGCGGTGCGGCATCTAAACGTGTGCACCCGCTCGATTGGCGAGGAAGCTGAAATCGTCGTTCGGGATTCCGGTCCGGGCATTGAACCGGAGCGCCTGCAATCCCTGTTTGATCCCTTTTTCACCACTAAAGCATCAGGCATGGGCATGGGGCTACCAATCAGCCAGACGATTATCGAGAATCATGGGGGTCGCATCTGGGTGGAATCCGTCCCGCGGGGGGGGGCCGTCTTTTTTATCCGACTGCCGACTGCACCATCGGCACGCCAATCACTCGCAGCCGTGGCTGACCACAGGCACTTCGGCCCAGGGTGGTAGTTAATTGATAGTGGTTAAATTTAAACTGGCATGGTTGTGCAACCTGATGATTCGAGTCCCCATTGTTCTTGCCATCCTTGGCGCCGGATTCCGGTACTCCCTGCCGGAATTACGAGGTCGGGGTTGGCGGACTTCACCACTTAAAATTTATCCACCACCTAGCTCGGGTTCACAGGAGAGAAGCACGCATGAACAGCGGACCCATACCCACGGTCTTCGTCGTGGACGACGATCAGGCGATGCGCAGTTCGCTCAAGTGGCTCATTGAATCCATCGGTATGCAGGTCAAAACCTATGGTTCGGCGGACGAATTTCTGAGCAGCTACTTTCTGGATCGGGCTGGCTGTCTGCTCCTGGATGTCCGCATGCCGGGAATGAGTGGTTTGGATTTACAGGCCTATCTCGCGCAGGAGGATTCCCGGCTCCCGGTTATCATTATTACCGGACACGGTGATGTAGCGATGGCCGTCAAGGCCATGAAATCCGGGGCCGTGGATTTCATCGAGAAACCCTTCTATGATGAAAAGTTGCTCACCAGCATCCGTAATGCCTTGGAATTCGACGAGAAACGACGTGCACTCCAGTCACGGCGGACGGAGATCACCGTCCGCTTGGCGGAGCTGACGCCCCGCGAGCACGAGGTCATGGCGATGGTCACCGAGGGCCGCGCCAACAAGGAGATTGCCACCGTACTGGGGGTGAGCACTAAGACGGTAGAGGCACATCGGGCGCGGGTGATGGATAAGATGGGCGCGAGTTCCTTGGCCGAGCTGGTGCGGATGGCCTTGATCGTCGGTGGCGACAAGCAGTTGTCTTGAAGCTACGGCAGAGCGGTGGACCGCGAGGTGAACGGATGGCATCGGTGGTTGGACAGGCAGCACTGACAACCGGGTTTGGCACGCCGTCAAGTCCCGGTTAACGCTATACTAAAACTAGAGGGTTATGGGTCAATCCGTATATATCCAGATCTGCTTATAGTAGTGGGTTTGTTTAAAAGGACCTGCATCGTGTGGAGAAAATAACATGCTCAAATCACTCGCTCCCACGAGGACAGCCCTGCTCGGGGCATTTTGGCCATACTGCTAGGGGCAGGTTTTGCCCATGCTACTGAGAAACAGACGGATAAATCCATCTACGACAGACTCGGCGGAATGTATTCGGTCGCTATCCGTCAATTTGCTGCTCGTGAACGATGTGGTCAATGCCAATCCAGAGGTCAAGGTTGGCTGGCATCGTGTGCCGGCACTTTGGCCTGGAAGATCACCTGACCGCTATGGTTCTGCGGGAGGCATGGTGGCCTATGTGAGTATACGGGACCGCAGTATGAAGGAGCCCCAAGTCATCTCAGAATCAACGAAAAGGAGTGGCAGGCCATGACGGTGGATCTTAGTTCAGAGCACCTTGAAAAACTCAGAGACTGCCTAGGAACCTGTTTACAATCTTTGTGTCAAAGTAGCTTTGACACAAGGGAAGCTTGAGGAATACGGTTTTCGTCAATGGCACGTCTGGATAATCAATGGATTAGAGTCCCTTGACCGGTGAACGTACCTATTTTTCGAGGTGCCCATAAAGGAAGAGCGATGAGAGATTCCTATCCAAGTGATATAAGCCGAAAGCAATGCAGGTCTATCCAAGACCTATTCGATCAGCCTAAGAAAAAAATACGTAACTTGTTGATTTTATATGTTCTTTATTCCGCTATTCTGTATGTATTGAGAAGTGGCATTCCAATGGCGAATGCTACCCTGTGGTTTCCCGAGAAGCAGGCATCTCCACGGCCGCTGGCTTCGTGAATGAGATCAAGGCGCGCAATCCGCGGGCCTATGCACAGACGACAGAAAAGACCTACCGCTACTGCATAGCGGCGCTTCTGCCGGGCGGAGCGTCGGGATCTGATCGCCAAGTTTGTGGACCGGGCCAAGAGCAACTGGGCCCGCATCGCCATCGCCGAGCTCATAAAGCATGGGTTTCGTAGATTCGGGTGCTTACCGTCAACTTCGATCCGCTGGTGATCCGGACCCGTGCGCTGGTAGGGGAATTTCCGGCGATCTATGATTTTGCTGTCTCCCACCCGCCAACATCCCCGACTAGGCCATGTTTTATCTGCGTGAGTAGCGTTCTCCATCAAGGGCTATGACGCAGACGGCTTCTTCGTGAAGCTGGCCCAGCGGCTTGAGTGTTTTCCGCCAGCATTCGTCGGTGAGCCCTTCAGCCACCTGAACCGGATGCTGGAGCTGGTAGCAGATTCCCACACGCTAGGTCAGACTGCCGAATTCGGGGTCACTGCCCGCGACTGGATCACCGAGGCTATCGACCCTTATGAAAAGGGAGAGAAATCGACCCACAGCGGAGCAGGACGCCGGGCAGCGCCGTATCCTGCGCTCAGCCGTGGCGGCCCCTGGCCCGAATTCCTTGCCGGGCATAGCCTGGATTGGGGGAGGCCAATTGCCTCAGAAGAACAGGACTTCAAGCACATCCATGACCACATCGACCAATTCACGGTCAGTCCCAGCACAGTTCTGTATCATACTGAGGATCATGGGGACTATATATTCACTGTTCGCTGCGAGACTTTCGAGTTGATCCAGTATCTGCCGAGCGGTAGACAGTGCAGTGTGCAGCTCGCCCGCACCATCAACGTGATCGGATTCGAAGCCTTGGTCGAGGATCTCTATGTGCATGATGTGATCGCCATTCACCACACAGAGGTCTGTCGCTATCTAGCGCGGGTGGTGTGCATCCTCGGCCGAGAGAACCCCAAGCCCTGCCATAAGCTTATGGCCCGTTGGCAGCGGGCGTTCTCCGGGGCGGATACCTGACTGACGGAGCTCTCTACAAGCTCGCCCGTCAGCTAGTGAGCTGGGTAAACAGCGAGTATGAACTCTATCTGCCGTGAGGACATGGGTATCATGCTCGGGATTACAATCGAGATCACCAGCCTCACCATCGCCGAGTACAAGCGCTGGGGCCAGCTGGTGGAGGTGGTCCCCAATGCTTTCCGGCTTGATGTTCCCAATCTACACTGGATCGCCGAGGATTGACGGGAGAACCTTGCCGGAGTCCCGGCCTGGCACATGACGATTGATCGCTTTCAAGACCGGTCTCCTGAGGACGCATTGACAAAACTGTGAGGAAATCCATGCAGTTCATCGACCTTCAGGCCCAGTACCGCCAGTTCAAGGAACGGATCGACGCCCGTATCCAACAGGTGTTGGACCACGGGTGCTACATCCTGGGTCCCGAGGTCGCAGAGCTTGAGGAACGGTTGGCCGAGTACGTTGGTGTCAAGCACTGCATCGGTATCTCCAGCGGAACTGATGCCCTGCTGGTGTCCATGATGGCCCTAGGCATCGGACCAGGAGATGAAGTCGTCACAACACCCTTCACCTTTATCGCCACCGGCGAAATGATTGCCCTACTCGGCGCGCAGCTGGTCTTCGTGGACATCAATCCGAGTACCTACAACATTGATCCGGACCTGATCGAGGCGGCCATCACACCGCGCACTCGCGCCATCATACCGGTCAGCCTGTACGGTCAATGTGCCGAGATGGATGCGATCAATACTGTCGCCCGCCGCCATGGGCTACCGGTGATCGAGGACGCTGCCCAAAGCTTCGGTGCCACCTATCGGGGTCGGCACTCCTGCGCCCTGTCCACCATCGGGTGCACGAGCTTCTTCCCCTCCAAGCCCTTGGGCTGCTATGGTGATGGCGGGGCCTGCTTTACGGATGATGAGACCCTTGCCGGTAGGATTCGTCAGCTCTCGGCGCATGGACAGGACTACCGCTATCATCATCCCCTGATCGGCATCAACGGGCGGTTGGACACGCTCCAGGCGGCGGTGTTGCTTGCAAAATTGGAGGTGTTTCCGCAGGAAGTCGTAGCGCGGGAGCGGATCGGAAGACGCTATACGGAGCTCCTTGCCAACGGCGTTCAGGTCCCCTACGTGGAACCCTATAACAGGAGTGTCTACGCCCAGTACACGATCCAGGTCCAGGCGCGTGATGAGCTGGCCGAGAAGCTGAGGGAGGTTGGTATTCCCACCGCCGTGCACTATCCGATCCCACTGACAAGCCAACCCGCCCTAGGCGACCCGAACGCCCAGGTGCCGAACGCGACCGCAGTTGCTGGGCGGGTGCTCAGCCTTCCCATGTCGCCCTGGCTGACCGAGTCCGACCAGGATGCGGTGATTGAGCAGGTTCAAGCCGTGCAACTTGATGGGTTTTTAGCATAACGCTAATCTGCCAGGGAACCTGTCACTCCTTGAGCAATCACAACATGAAATCCTTTAGCTATACAGAGGCGCGGGACTGCCTGAAATATCTAATGGGCCAGGTCAACGAAGATCATGCTCCCTTGTATATCCAGCGCCGCAGCGGCGGTCTTGATGGCGGAGTCCGGTTACGCTGGGCTCCAGGAAACCATCTACCTGCTCGGAAATCCGGTCAATGCGAAGCGGCTCCTTGCAGCCCGGCGTAGAAGTCGAGAGGACGGGATAACCTGGGAGGATGCTAAAGAGCGGCTTAGCCTGTGAGACAGCTGATCTTGGACCCCCAAGCACTGGAAAACCTGCAATGGTAGACGAGAATCGATAAGCGCGTGGCACTGAAGATTCTGCAGCTGTTGGAGGAAACAGTACGGAATCCATTCGCAGGTACAGGTAGACTGGAGGCCTTGAAGTTCAATCTTTCCGGGTGCTGGTCACGCCGCATCGACTTGGCGCATCGTCTCATTTATGAGGTCACCGAGAGTGACATCCGCGTGCTGTCTTGTCGGTTTCACTATCGATGATCCGGTGCGGACAGCAATCCTGAATGGTTTAGCGTAGTTTGGGGGACCAGACGTGTTGAGTTATGGCGCGTTCAAGGGTGTTTGTGTCCTTTGAGATCGGACAAGCGCGCCTAACCCAGCCTACTAGGTGCAGGTTGATTTAAGGCGCCGATACTAACTTGGCAGATGATCAGCACGCCCAGGACAGCGAGATGAGAATCCCCTCAGTGTTCCCAAATGCCCTTCACTAGGCTTCCTTGTCAGCCTTGAAGCCAGCCGTTAAGCCAGCGTTGGCTGCAGGCCGCCGCGGCGGCTCCATCTGGGTGCAGATGTCCTTGGTATCCTGGCCGGTGGTAGGCAGGCGAGATTGTAGGCCTCCTCCTCCAGACGCTCCGGCAGCGCATCGTTGAAATGGTGCTTGGCTGTTTGACAATTGGCATCGCCTTGCCAGAGATGGCGGATCACATACCGCACCTGGAAATTATCGCGGTTGCCGGTTACCTGAAACCGCAGGTCTCTCGGGAAGTGGGCGCGGTCCTAGTGTAGGTGGAGACGGGTGATATAGACAGCCTTCGCCCTGGCCTTAAAGGGGTCACCTTCTTCTACCACGCCAATACCCTGCCATACTGGCGCAAGCACATGGGCCACAAGCCAACTGCGGTGGACGACGCCAGCATCCGGCAACTGGAAGACCAAATCCGTAACTACTTCCACCGCACTGAGGGCCGGGGTAGCAACTGTGTAGTGGACCATTCCGCCAGGGCAAATTGGATTACTTCTTTGCCTACCCCGAGGACTATTCCTAACAAAGTGTCGAATGGGTGGATGGTGAGTTCGGCCGTCGTCCGCATAATCCCGCCTTCGAAGTGATCTTCGTTTCTTCGTAGCAGGAGGGAACCCTGGATCTGATACTTTCGCGGGGCAGGAAAGGCCAAGGGATATTTGCCACTACGATACTGAAGCTGGAGGGACTGCTGTCCAACCCCGAGGACAAACGCGTCTACGATGGGCTAGATCGGGAAACGGGGCTTTGATTCTGTTTATAGCATCGGCAGCGGGATCGAGAATGTCGCCGTGCAGCAAGCTGCGGCTTTCTTCACGTTTCAACGAAAGGGTGCGAATCCCCCTGGGGTGGACACCAGAGGCAACTTGGATGCAATTTATGACCTGCTGGAGAAGATCGGGAAGGCCACGCCACTGCACCTTCGCGGCTTCGGTTGTGATCGATGCCGACAAGCCCGCCAAGATCGTCCCTATCAAATTACCTATCCCAACTCCTGCTCGCTCTAAAGTATGACGTCAGACGATACCTTCATTGAGTTACTCGACTGCGCGACTGCCTCACAGGGTGCTCCGGCACTGTTCAATGCCAATGAACTAGGCTAGTGGCCTGAAGAAACAGTCACGGCGGTGAAAGCGCACAAGCTCATCAGCAAGTTGCGGCCTGCCACCGGTGCGGTATGCCCTGGCTGCGGGGATAGAGTGCTTCATGCCGGTTCACACCATCCCTATCTATTCTGGGAAACTGGCGCCGTTTATTGTTTGCGACAAGCGCGACGATACCAGCCGCGTGCTGATACCGGTTTCCCACTTCGAACAGTGGCAGGTATCTGGGGATTCAATCGTCGATCTGCTCGCTGGCTTGCTCAAGCTTCAACGCTCAAACATGGGCGGCACTTCTGCTGGACGCCGGGAAATCAGGCTGTTCCAGGGCGCGAAGCACGGCAGCCACCTCGTTCTGTTGGCCGGGAATAAGCTCACGTTAACCCTGGCCAGCCACTCGATTGCGTTGACTGAAGTTATACCCGGATTTCCCATTCCATCATCTATCTACGTATTTCGGGAGGCGGCTTCCCAAAGCCCGTCTCCTTCGGTGGCCGCGCCGTCGGGTGGGTTGAGGTGGAAATTAACGATTGGCTGAACCAGAAGATTGAGCATAGCCATAAGGCTACGAGTGAAGGGAGAAGGCCACGGCGATGAGTAATGCATGCTCCTAGATCCCCAGGGCACTCTAGGTCACCGACCCGAACGCACCCGCTCACCCGCTGCGGCTGAACAAGGACCCCTTCGACAGCCGAACTAGCAAGACTTTGTCTGCATGGCCAGTGCGGCTACCTGACTAGAACGGGTGGCATGATGCGTGGAGGCATCCGCCCTACGCCGTCGGCAAGGAAGCCTTGCTGGATCCGCCTACTCCGCCAGCACGGAGTGCGGATGCTATTTGTCGCTGGGCTGGCTCCGGTTAGGGATTAATGGATATTGCCGGGCTGGGCTACGAGGTACTTCCTATACCCATAATTACCTCCCGTGCTGCTTGTCCGTGCGGGGCATTAACGTTTTAAGTGGCATAGTAAGCAATACGACACTAAATGTCAACAACCCCGAGTACTTAGTTTCGTTATGTTTTTCCTGCTTATACTGCGCATAGATGTCGTTTGAGCTTGGTGCGCGCATTCTCAGTAGTGAGCGGACAATTTTTGTACAAGGAGGCAGGGGTATGGGTGTTCGGCTGATCCCAAATCAGCACCGCCTGATCGGCATCGGCGTAATGCACATTGAGCAGCGTCTTACCCTCTTGGGCCAGATCGAGCGCCGTTTTAGTGGTGTGCACACTGCACCTTGCGACGACCGTTCAAGGGTTCAGTAAGTTGATCGCTGTTCCCAACGGTTGGCGCGGAGATGGATGCCACCACGTCCAAAGTGACCAACTCCGCGGTCCACAACCGCAACGTCCACCGCGTGTGGCCGGTGGATAGCTCTGGTACCCACCATCCAGACGCTGTGCGCGCCGGTTGCTCTCGCTTCTTGCGTTCCAGAGCAGCTTCAAGCCCCTCCACAAAGCGTTACCACAAGTTAGACACGGTTCGCGAGGCATATATAAATGCCTCCGCGATTTGCACATCGCGCCACTTCAGGACCCCCCTCAATCGACCTTCTTGACCCTGTATGCTGCTGCGTTTGCCTTCGTTTCTATCAGAAAATAGAATGAAACCTAGTCTGATAGACTATGCGTAACTCAGCTGTTTTAGAGGAGAAGGAATGGTTCGCTTGAATTTATGCGACGACCAATGGGAACGGATTCAGCACCCATTGCCAAGCAAAGCGTCAGACCATGGACGGAAGCGGCCACGAGACAACCGATTGTTCGTGGGGGCGATCTTGTAGTTGGCCCGATTAGATGCCCCGTGGCGCGATCTTCCCGCGAAATTTGAAGAAGCGTATACCAGCGCCTCGCACGTTGGCAGAGGCGTGGTGTGTGGTCCGGGAGGAGTTAGAAGATGAATACGATATTGAAGAAGTTTTCATTGATAGTACAGCGCTCGGGGTCCATCGGCACGCGGCTAGTGTACCCAAAAAAACGGCACCTAGGCGATCGGTCGCTCCCTGGTGGGTTGACCACCAAGCTTCATGCCCGCATCAATAGGCTTGTAAGTGCCAGCAACTGCTGGTTGGCCTTGAGGTTGAGGTTGAAAAGATGGTATCCGACAAAGCCTACGATTCACGGGCTTTGATCGAGATGATCCACAGCACAGAGTGCATGCGGTAGGTAATTCCTCCTCACGCTAACAGTCGACACCCACGCGAGTCCAATCCACAGGTTCACAAAGCTCGCAATCTCGTTGAACGCTTTCTCAATCGCATCTTACACTTCCGGCGTGTGTCGCCACGCGCTACGATAAGCTGGATGGGTGCTCCCCCGCGTTCGTGATGAGGGCCTTGATCTTGATCTGTTTAGTTTAAATGTCAACACGGCCTAGCGTCCACCTTGCCGATAGCTTCCCAAATTCTTTCACAGTCTCTGGAACGTGGGAACAAGTAAATGTTGGACACGCTGCCCCCTGGCAGCATTACCCAACACACTGACAGGAAACTAGCAGCCAGTAGCTGGCAGCTGCGCTTACTGCCCATCTGCACGGCTAGCCTTTGCGTCTTTGTGGTTTAAATGCCCCTCTTCATTTCAATCAGTTATTGCCCATGCCAGCGATCTGGGCTAAGTCCTGGACCTCGAAATCGATACCGAATTCCAGGCCGGGGTTAAGCGTAATGCCGTAACCGATGCCCAGTCTCTCCAGGATCCAGGTAAACTCGACGACTAAGCCACCACTATAGCCCGGGTAGTATTTCACGAAGGTCTTAGCACGGTCGGGACTCGTGAACAACACCAGTATCTCTGCGCCGTCCTCGGCCCGGATCTTGAGCGGCCGGGCCTTAGTGTCGGCTGTAAAGCCGCCGATTTGATGTTTCTCGTAAACGGGCATGAAGACCTCGGCGCCGAGCAAAGTCTGGAGGAAGGATTCCGGCGGGATCCGATTCTCCTGCGAGGCTATGAGTTGGCGTTCCAGGTCGTTTTGGGGTTGGAAATCGGTGGTCACGTGGCTGCTCCCGGAATCAGGCTGTACCCAGGGCAGAGCTCCCTCCCTGGAGGGAGAGGGGCGTAGCCTGTGGGGTGTCCAACACACGCCTAATATGGCGATGTTTCCATTTGAATCTTCAGACCAGCGTTGCCTGGGAAAGCCAAGCTGGATGTCTTACGCTGCCCTGCTTCTGAGGCTCAATTCGGGCTTGAATATCTTCACCAGCCCGTTGTCAGGCTAAGCTCAGATCACAATCGGTTTGCAGATTCATCCAGAATTGCGCCGATGTGACGAAATAATGCTTTAGCCGTGGCGCCATATCGGCGGTGTAGTGCTGACTGATTCCATATTCGTTCAGATATTCGGCGAGATGCTTACCGGGGTGACTATAGGAGATATCGATGCTCACCTTCCACCCTTATCATCGGATCAAATGTCATTTCATCCCGCTAGCTGCTCCATCCGGAGCCGTACTACCTTGCCTGTTACGGACTTTAGATCCTGGATACGGGCAAGGGCCCGGTTCATGCGGCCCTCACGGACCCGATGACTGAGCATGATTAGGGGTACATAGGCGTCGCCTTTCTGCAGCTCCTTCTGTTGGATGGCCTCGATGCTGATGCCTTCCTCCCCCAAGATGCCGGCGATGCGGGCCATGACGCCTGGTTGATCCCGGACGATGACGCGCAGGTAGTATGCGGTCTCGACCTGTTCTATAGGCAATACAGGCATATCCGAGAGCTCGTCGGGCTGGAACGCGAGGTGGGGGACTCGGTTGTCGTGATCGGTGGTAAGCGCACGGGTTACATCTATCACATCCGCCACCACCGCGGAAGCCGTGGGCATGGCACCAGCTCCGGCCCCATAGTGGAGGGTGGGTCCTACCACATCACCCTTGATAAGAACGGCGTTCATAACGCCGTTTACATTGGCGATTAAGCGCCGGTGGGGGATGAGCGTGGGGTGGACCCGCATTTCGATGCCCTGGTCGGTCTTGCGTGCGATACCCAGGTGCTTTATGGCATAGCCCAGGTTCGCTGCGTGAGCAACGTCCTGGGTCTCGAGCCTGGAGATGCCCTCGGTATAGGTCCGGTCAAACTGCAACGGGATCCCGAAGGCCAGTGACCCCAGGATAGTGAGCTTATGGGCGGCATCAATGCCCTCCACGTCGAACGTCGGATCCGACTCTGCATATCCTAGGGTTTGGGCCTCGGCGAGCACAGCACCGAAATCCCGATTCCGGGCCTGCATCTCGGTAAGGATATAGTTGCCAGTGCCGTTGATGATACCGGCGATCCATTCGATGTGATTGGCCGCTAATCCTTCGCGTAGAGCCTTGACGATGGGGATACCGCCGGCCACGGCGGCTTCGAAGGCTACTATTACGCCCCGCTCACGCGCGGCGGCGAAGATATCGTTGCCATGTAGAGCAATCAGGGCCTTGTTGGCGGTGACCACGTGCTTGCCGTTTTCGATGGCTCTGAGCACCAGATCCTTGGCCGGCGAGTAGCCCCCGATGAGCTCGATGACAATTTCGATGGCGGGATCTTCCACTACGGCAAAGGCATCTTCCGAGATGCGTCCGACCCGATCCAGACCACTGATGCGTCGGGTATTGTAGCTGTGGGCTGCGGCATGGGCGATGCAAATTTCCCGACCAGCCCGGCGGGCGATCTCCCGCGCATTGCTGGTAAGCACGTTCACCGTGCCGCCGCCGACAGTACCCATTCCCAACAAACCGATGTTCACCGGTTCCATGCATCTTCCCTCCTCTCGTCCCGGGTGGTGCCGGGTATCGACTAGTAGCATAACCGGACAGCCAGCGCAGCTGGCGTTCTGAGCGAATGTGTATGTTAGTTCTTAGAATTTTAGAATATTCTCGTCTTGCACCAGCAATATTTACTTGAGATTGCTAGATAGAATCAAAAATAACTTATTAATTTAGCCAGTCTTTAGCCTTCAAGAGCAAATATAGTTCCATTTTATGGCCTCCGGTGATTTACCTGAAGACTTAGAAACAATATTAAATGCTCTGCGATCATTTAATTGATAACAAATACTTGTTGCTTAAGTAGGGTGATGCATCAAACACCCACTTTTCTCCATTATCAAAGACTAATGACAACATATAGTCACCATTGGGGTGTGCTTCTTTAACTTTCGGATTTATTAGAACATCCCATCTTTGCGTTTCGATTCTGAATATTTCTTTATCCTGTCGGTTCTAATTACCAATCCGCCATTAATTTATCTTAGTGTATATGAATCCATGTTTTTACAATCCTAATTTCCTCAGTTGGTATATCGCCTTCAATCACATCACCTTCGGGTATAGGAAACACACATTGTGCTTCTGGTATTTGATGTGGATTGTAGTGGTTTATGTTGGCGGTTGTCAAAGAAACACATTGACACTATGGTTTCATGAAATATTGAAATAATAGGCGAATATGTTCGTTCTACGTTCTGTGGGAAGGAGATAACGGATTTGTGGGGTGGCATCCAACTTGGCAAGAACCATCAACCTTAAAACAACACCAGAGTTGGCGGGTCAGCCGGAAGCTCTTGTCAGGTATCTGTGGTTTCCACACCGGACGGCCCGAAGTTGCCTGACGATATGCTGCATCCTGTATCATCACCCAGCAATTCCTCTCTGTGATACAACAAGTTCATAGTGCTTCCGCTTGTCGTGCCACCAGCGGCGCGTCAGCAGTTGCCGGGCCGCCGTTACGGTTTGCCTATTTGGTTTCTGCCGCAGCTAGCTGATGGTCGACGCTTCAATGTAAACCGTGCTCATGTCAACGGTTCATGATGCCTAACATCTATCTTGATGGCCGCGAGTATCGCGCCGCAGCATGTCGCGGATGCCGCGGACGGCTTGGCGGGTACGATGTTCGTTTTCGATCAGGCCGAAGCGCACATGGTCATCCCCATATTTGCCGAAGCCGATCCCGGGCGAAACCGCGACCTTCGCCTCCTGCAGCAGCTTTTTGGAGAACTCCAGTGAGCCTAGCTCCCGGTAAGGCTTGGGGATCGGTGCCCACACAAACATAGTAGCCTTGGGCTTCTCGATCCGCCAACCGGCTGCTGCAAGCCCGTCACACAATACATCCCGGCGGCGCTGGTAGCGATCGCGGATCTCGGTCACACAGTCCTGGGGGCCCTCCAAGGCGGTGATGGCGGCTACTTGGATTGGCGTGAAGGTCCCATAATCTAGGTAGGACTTGATCCGCGCCAGGGCGGCAACCAGCTCCCGGTTGCCGCACATGAAACCGATCCGCCAGCCGGGCATGTTGTAGCTCTTCGAAAGCGAGAAGGACTCTACCGCGACCTCCTCGGCACCCGCCACTTGGAGGATCGAGGGGGCCCGATAGCCGTCGAAAACGATATCCGCATAGGCTAGGTCATGAACTACCCAGATGCTGTGCTCGCGGGCGACGGCGATGACCTCCTCGAAATAGTCGAGATCCACGGAACGGGTAGTGGGATTGCTTGGGAAATTGAGGATCAGCAGCTTCGGCTTGGGCCAGGAGTCCTGGATGGCCTTGCGGAGCTCATTGAAGAAGTTCACCCCCGGCACCATGGGAACGTGTCGCACGTCCGCCCCGGCGATGATGAAACCATAGGGATGAATGGGATAGGCAGGGTTGGGCACCAGCACCGTGTCGCCGGCCCCCACGGTCGCCAGGGCGAGGTGGGCCAAGCCCTCTTTAGAGCCAATGGTCACGATCGCCTGAGTATCCATGTCCAGTCGCACGCCGTAGCGCTCGCGGTACCAGCTGCAGATGGCACGACGCAGACGCGGGATGCCGCGCGAGACCGAGTAGCGATGCGTATCCTTGCGCTGGGAGACTTCCACCAGCTTGTCCACGATATGCGATGGCGTGGGCTGGTCCGGGTTCCCCATGCCAAAGTCGATGATGTCCTCCCCCCGCGCGCGCGCTTCCGCCTTCAGTTGATTGACAATGCTGAAAACATAGGGCGGCAGACGTTTGATGCTGTGGACCTCGTGGTGGAGCACGATGATGAACTCCCGGCAGGAAACGGCACAATCAAACTCAATGATGAGTGTACCGCCACGGATGCAGGTTTCAAACGTACCTGCGACACATGCCGGGTGGGCACGTGTAACTTTCTTCTCGATTAGGTCGTGTTGACATTCAGGAAGGTCTGCACAGCTGACCCTAAAATAATCAATCAGTTAGCGTATTGTCCGCTGTGCGGAGCACTCGGGTATTACGGCTATTTGATATCTGATTTGATAGATTTTTTGTTCCAAACTTAACAAGTCCGATTCCAGCGTGGTCGTACATCCGCAAGAAGGATCGAGCACAACATCGCCTTCGTTGGTGTCCTGAATTATCTGTTCTAACAATGCCAAAGGTTTCTGTGTGGCGTAACTAAAGCGCTCATCGGA
>Ga0056114_1000038_pt1 | contig 33651 bp, 36 predicted proteins | sample WorMetHERISLAND1_FD_77005 | JGI IMG/M metagenome (GOLD analysis project Ga0056114, IMG submission 77005) | Marine gutless worms symbiont microbial communities from Max Planck institute for Marine Microbiology, Germany - Olavius loisae HERON... ...
CACCTGTTCCTAAAGGAGTGCGAATGGCGGTTCAATGGAGGTGATCACCGGGAACTGCTTAACCAATTAAAGACATGGGTGAATTCGAGACAAAAACGTCCTTAGCTAGGACAGCCCCTTCCCTTTTTGGGCAATCGCTGCTCAAGGTATGTTCAAGTGGAGGAGGGCGGCTCCTGTTCCTGTACACTCCTGTTTTATTTCAGCGGACTTCGCCCGAGCCCGCGACGATCGAATCCGATAGACAATTTAGGCATTCTCTTGAAATAGATTCAGCTCACCCGGACCGAAAGGGCAGCCATGAATTCCGACCCGCTCGCAAACCTCGCCGACGCCACGACGCTCCGTGTCGGCATCAACCTCGGCAACATCCTTTTGGTGACGGGAACCGGCCCCGATGGGGAACCAGAGGGCGTGGCGCCGGACATGGCGGCGGCCCTGGCCGAGCGTCTCGGGGTCGCCGTTTCCTACGTCACCTATGCGACACCCGGCGAGGTCGCCGATGCGGCGGAGCGGAACGAATGGGATGTGGGGCTGATCGCCATCGAGCCGAAACGGGCCGAGGTGATCGCCTTTTGCGACGCCTACGTGGAGATCGAGGCGACCTACCTGGTGCCGGCCGGGTCGCCTTGCCAGACCATCGACGACGTCGACCAACCTGGCGTGCGGATCGCCATTTCGGATCGCTCCGCCTACGACCTTTATTTGAGCCGCACCCTGAAGCAGGCCGAACTGCACCGGGCTCAGGGCCTGGCCGGCGCCTTCGAACTATTTCAGACCGAAAAGCTCGACGCGCTCGCCGGATTGGTGCCGGCGTTGAAGGACAACGCCGAGAAGGTGCCGGGCTCGCGGCTGATCGACGGGCGCTACATGTCGGTCCGCCAGGCCATCGGTACCAGGCCGGAGAGCAAGGCCCTGAATGCCTTTACGGAGAGGTTCATCGCCGAGGCGAAGGAAAGCGGCCTGGTGGGGCGATTGATCGACAAACACGGCGTCACGGGCAAGCTGCAGGTCGCCTCATAGGGAGGACTCCGCCACCAAATCATGGCGTTTGGGAAATTGGCGGGCTCGGCATATCCCGTTATAAGGGTGTCGAGGCCCTGGGGGATTGCTTAGCTGACGCGGTTGCCCGGTTTGGTCGGCAGGAGACCGGAACGGGTTCGGATTTCCGTGCCGTCGAGGTGGACAAGGTAAGAGGCGAGACATGGCCGACGATCACCCGCACGCCGAATGGTCCGGCGCCATGTTCGATATGCTGCGGGACGCGGGCGTGACGCTGTTCGCCCATGTGCCCGACGCCGGCAACGACCGGTTGATCGCTTTGGTCGAGGAACACAACGACACCCGCGCCGTCTTGCTGACCACGGAGGAGGAGGGCGTCGCCATCTGCGCCGGCGCCGACCTGGTCGGCGGGCGGGCGATCCTCTGCATGCAGTCGAGCGGTCTCGGCAACTGCCCCAATTACCTGTCGCTGGCCAAGGGCGGCCGCTTCCCGTTGCTGATGATGATCTCCATGCGCGGCGATTACGGCGAACAGAACCCCTGGCAGTATCCCATGGGCGCGGCCGTGGAAACCTTGCTGAAGGCGGCCGGGGTCTTGATCTTCAAGGTCGAGCGACGCGACGAGTTGGAGGCGGCGACGACGGCGGCCGTCAACGCGACCGTCCGGGGCGCCCAGGCCGCGGCCATCGTGCTCAGCCAGAAATTCCTCGGCGCTAAGGGGTTCTGACCATGGCCGATCCGCGACCGGGCACTATCGACCGCCGTGACCTGCTGCCGCACCTGTTTCCCGACCCCGGCGATTGGCTGTTCGTCAGCGGCCTTGCCGGGGCGTCGCGTGATGCCGCGGCCCTGACCGGCGATGGCAGCAATCTCTACACCATGGCCGGCACCATGGGGGCGGCCGTGCCCATGGGTCTCGGCATTGCTCTTTCGGCGCCCGACCGCAAGGTGGCGGTCATCAACGGCGACGGCGAGATGCTGATGGGACTGGGCTCGCTGGTGACGGTGGCCGCGGCGACCCCCCGAAACCTGACCATCGTCTGCGAGGACAACGCCATGCACGGCGAAACCGGCGGCCAAAAAGGCCATACGGCCGGTGTTACGGACCTGGAAGCCATTGCCCGCGGCGCCGGGATCTCGTCGGCCTTGACGATTTCCGAACCGGGCGAGGTTGCCGACGCGGCGGCCTTCATTGCCGAAGCATCTGGACCGCGGTTCCTCTTGGCCCGGGTGCTGCCGACGCCACCCTGCGATTACAAGCGCGACATGGACATGGCGGCCTGCCGGGTCCGGTTTCGCGACGCCTATCTATCGGGCAGCTAGGTAGAATCCGCTCTGTCGCGGACACGGTCCGCAGGAACCCAGATCATGGACAGAATTGGTCGTCCGGCCTGAAAATAGGGGCCAGACCTTCCCGTGATTATTGGAGGATTTCCGCCTCACAAAAACAGACGCTGATCCGAGTTTTCAGACGAGGAGAACGCGAATGCCCAAAGATTCACCGCCGAACGAATGGTACCGGCTGCCGCACGCCGAGGTCTTCGACAGGCTGTCCACCGACGACCGCGGTCTCACGTCCGAGGAAGCCGCCAAGCGGATCGAGACCTACGGCTTCAACGAACTGGCGTACAAGAAGCCGAGTATCCTGATGCGCTTCCTCCGCCAATTCCATAATCCCCTGGTCTATATCCTGCTCGCCGCCGTGATCATGACGAGCGGCCTGACGCTTTTCGCCGGAAAAGACATGCTGGTCGATAGCATGGTCATTCTCGGTGTCGTCATCCTCAACGCCCCATCCTCGGGTTCTTCCAGGAAGGCAAGGCGGAGAACGCCCTGCAGGCGCTCAAGGACATGATCGTGCCCGAATGCACGGTCGAGCGCGACGGCAAACCCGGCATCATCCCGACCCGCGAACTGGTGCCGGGCGACGTAGTTATCTTAGAAGGCGGCGACAAGGTGCCGGCCGACCTGCGTCTGTTCGAGGTTCGCGACGCCAGCGTCGACGAATCCGTTCTTACCGGCGAATCGGTACCCGTCGAGAAGCACATCGATCCCCTGGACCGGGATCACCTGCCGCCGGGCGACCAGACCTGCATGGCCTTCAGCGGCACGTTCCTGGCCCGCGGCACGGCCCGCGGTATCGTCGTCGAGACGGCGAGGAACACCGAGTTCGGCAAGATCGCCGCGCTGGTCGAACATACCCGGCCCCATCCGACGCCCTTGCAGAAAAAGATCAGCGATTTCACCCGTACCCTGATCATCGCCATTCTCACCGTCGGTTTCATCAACTTCGTCATCGGCAGCCTGTTCGGTTACTCCCTGGTCTACAACTTCCTCGCATCCGTTTCCCTGGTGGTCGCGGCCATCCCGGAAATGTTGCCGATGATCGTCACCGCCATCCTGGCCCTGGCGGCGACGACCATGGCGGCGCGCAACGCCCTGATCCGCCGCCTGCCGGCCGCCGAGACCCTCGGCTGCACGACTGTGATCTGCTCCGACAAGACCGGAACCCTGACCCGCAACGAGATGACGGTGACCCGCATCCACGCCGGCGGGCGCGACTATGCGGTCAGCGGTGTCGGCTACAATCCGGACGGCGGCATTCTCGACGCCGGCCAAGAACTCGGAACCGAGGACCTGGCACCGGCGCTCCGCGAGACGCTCTCGGCCGGTTTCCACTGCAACAACGCGTCGCTCAAGGTCGCGGACGGGCAACATCACGTGGTCGGCGACCCCACCGAAGGGGCTCTGGTCGTGGCGGCCAGCAAAGCCGGCGTCACGGACCCGACGGAGCGTCTGGACGAAATCCCGTTCGATTCCGAACGCATGTACATGGCGACCCTCCATCCCGATGCGGAGGGAGCGCGCATTTACGTCAAGGGGTCGCCGGAACGCGTTCTCGCCATGTGCGGGAGCCAGACCGGACCGCAAGGCACGCAACCGATCGATGTCGATGCCTGCCTGCAGAAAGCCGACGAGATGGCGTCCGATGCCCTCCGGGTGATCGGCATGGCGACCAAGGTTTTGCCGGCCGGCACCACGGAGATCGATCACCACGAGCTCACCGACCTTTGTTTCCTGGGTATGCAGGGCATGATCGACCCACCGCGCGACGAAGCCATCGAGGCCGTGCGCCGCTGCGGCATTACCGGTATCCGCACCGTGATGATCACCGGTGATCACCTGCTAACCGCTAAGGCCATCGCCCGCCAGTTGGGTATAGTCGCCAACGACAACGCGCGCGCCCTCACCGGCGAGCAACTCTCGCAACTGGATTCCGGGGAACTCGAAGACACGGTGGACGAGGTATCCGTCTATGCCCGCGTCGCCCCCGAACACAAGCTCGCCATCGCCGAGGCCTTGCAGGACCGCGGTCAGGTCGTCGCCATGACCGGTGACGGCGTCAACGACGCGCCGGCGCTGAAGGCCGCCGACATCGGCGTCGCCATGGGGATGACCGGTACCGAGGTCAGCAAGGAAGCCTCCGCCATGGTCCTGACCGATGACAATTTCGCGACCATCGTCGGTGCCGTCGAGGAAGGGCGGCATGTATGGAACAACCTGGAAAAGGCCATCCTGTTCACCCTGCCCACCAACGGCGGTCAGGCGCTGCTGGTCATGGGGGCGGTGTTGCTGGCGCCGTTCATTCCGCTATTCGGCGCCCGCCTGCCGCTGGAGCCGGTGCAGATCCTGTGGGTCAATCTGTTCGATTCCTTCTTCCTGACCATGCCGTTGATGATGGAACCGAAGATCCGGAATATTCTCAACTCACCGCCGCGCGACACAGAAGTGAAGATCGCCGACGCACTGTTCCTGCAGCGTGTCGTCTTCGTCGGCTTCGCCATCGCCGTTCCCGCCTTCGTCGTCTACCACCACTTCGGTTCGGCGGCCGTGGTCGACGGCCGGGTCGTCGATCCGGTGCTGCTGACCCAAGCGCAGACGGCTGCCTTCTGGGCGGTGCTGCTGGTGCATCTCGGTTTCGTCATGAGTGCGCGCTCGGTGTTCCGCTCGGCCTTCACCTTCAGCCCATTCACCAACACTTGGCTGCTGGCGGGCATGACGCTCTGTCTGGTCGCCTGGTCGCTGCCGTTCGCCCACGAAGGGTTCGCGACGATCTTCCGGGCCGCTCCGTTCCCGGCCGAATGGTGGCTGGTGATCCTGCCCTGCCTGTTCCCGGCCTTCATCGTCCTCGAAGCCGATAAGTTCATCCGCAAACGCTGGGGCGAAGGGCGGGATAACTTCTGAAGGGCTGATGAGGGGTCCGGCTTCAGCGGCAGGGGCCGGTGCCTTCGTCGATGAAGATGTAGCCCAAACTGGATTTGCGTCCGTAACCCATTACAAGCGGCGCCGATACCCGATAGTGCGGTACATCGGCGGGAATGTCCGCCCCGAACAGGCGCTTTGCCTGGTTGACCGTGGCGCTTCGGCCGATGTCCTTCTCTGTCACCGGCCATACCAAAAGGCATTGGCCAACCGCTTCCTTCGGAGGCGGTTGGACCGACGGGTGTTTGGCGCTGATCACGCGGGCTTTCGGAAATTGGGCTCTGAGGTTTCCGGCGATCGGGTCCGGATGCCAGTAAGCGAAGATGGTACCATCCTGGAAACCCGTCGCGCGGAGAGCCGTGGCGAGGTCCGCATAGGGAATGTGGTGCTGGCAGCGCTCGCATTTGAGCGGTTCGAGGACGAACTTGCCGATCATGGCGATCGGAATGAGGACGCCCAGCACGGCCAGGAAGCCCGAAAAACGGCCGATCCGTAGGGCGTCGTATCCGGCGGCGCGAACGCGCATCGCAAGATAAATGGGGAACGGGATCAGAACGAACATGTAGTGGGTGCGCAGCCGGTCGACGTGGGGGAACAGCAGCGCGATCACGGCGACGGTGAACAGGACAACGAAATAGCGGCTCAACCAAGCTATGTGAGGATGGGTGGATCTGGGGCCGAGCGGCGCGAAGGCGCGGGGAAAAACCAACAGCGCGAAAACGATCAAGGGGGCCAGGAAGCCGATGATCGCCGCCATCAATCGCCCGATACCCTTGACGGCACCGAGCGCGTAATCGGCGGGTTCGATTTCGGGCGGAACGATCAAGGCGTTGCCGACTCCCTGGAACAGCCAGAGGAAATGGGGGAGGGCAACGGCGATGGCGCAGGCCAGGGTGAGCAGCAGACGCCAGCTCATCAGTCTCTGCCGCATGGGCGGTGTCATAACCGCCGCGCCCAAAAGGGCGACGACGAACAGCGCGAAGACGTATTTTGCCAGCAGGCCGGCACCGATGACGAGACCGAGGAGGACGAAATCCCTTGTCCGGCCCTGTTTCTCGATCCTGAGGACAAGGAACAGGGCCGCCACATAGAGGAACATGGCCAGTACGGAGTGGCTGTAGCCGTGGATCGAGTCCCAGGCCACGTAGTAAAGTGCCAGCGGCATCAAGGCGGCGGCCGCGGCCAAGCACTTGTCATCGAGGACAATCAGCGCGCATCGCCACAACAGCAGGTACGTCGCGGCCAGGAGCGGGAACTTGACCAGACCGACGGCCAGCGCGCTTGGGCCGACGATCGACGAGGTGATCATCACCAACCAGGTGTAGAGCGGCGGGTTTCGGAGTTGATAGCCCCAGTCGAAGAATTGGGAGAAGACGAGTTGTTCCCCGTCGTCGCCCCCCATACCCGGGAACAAGAATACCCGTAAGCCGAGAAGCGCGGCCAACAAGGCCGTAATGAACCACGGGAACACGTGCCGGCCGACGATCTTTTCGCCGGCGCGGGACAGAAAATCGGTCATCGGCCTGAGGGCGGTAGGGGATCAGACCGCGCGGACGAGGGCGTGGCGCTTCTTGCCTGCGGACAACTTGATGACACCGTCGTCGTTGATGTGGGACAGGTTGACGACCTCGGTTTCCGTCGGGATCGGCACATCGTTGATGCGCGCACCGCCGCCCTTGATCAGCCGCCGGGCCTCGCCGCCCGATTGCGCCAGGCCGGCCTCGCGAAACAGCTGGAAGGCCGGGATGCCCTGCTCGAGTTGCGTCCGCTCGATATCGACGCTTGGCAGCTCCTCGCCGATGCCGCCCTTCTCGAAGGTTTCTTCCGCCGTCGCCCGCGACTGGGCGGCGGCATCGTCGCCATGACAAAGCCGTGTCGTCTCATCGGCCAGGACTTTCTTGGCTTCGTTGATTTCGACACCTTCCAGCTTCTCGAGCCGGGAAATCTCGTCGATCGGCAGTTCGGTAAACAGGCGCAGGAAGCGACCGACGTCGGCGTCCTCGGTATTGCGCCAGTACTGCCAATAGTCGTAAGGCGACAGCATGTCGGCGTTGAGCCAGACGGCGCCGTCGGCGGTCTTGCCCATTTTGGCGCCGGACGACGCGGTCAGCAGCGGGGTCGTCAATCCGTAGACCTCGCGGCTGTCGACGCGGCGCGTCAGTTCGACACCGTTGACGATGTTCCCCCATTGGTCCGAGCCGCCCATCTGCAGAACACAATTGTTGCGCCGGGCCAGTTCGAGGAAATCGTAGGCTTGCAGGATCATGTAGTTGAACTCGAGGAAGGTCAGCGGCTGTTCGCGCTCCAAGCGCAGTTTGACGCTGTCGAACCCGAGCATGCGGTTGACCGAGAAGTGGCGTCCGTAGTCCCGCAGGAACGGGATATATTCGAGGTCGTCGAGCCAGTCGGCGTTATTGACCATGACGGCGTCGGTCGGGCCGTCGCCAAAGGTGAGGAACTTGGAGAACACCGACTTGATGCCGTCCATGTTGGCAGCGATCGCCGCTTCGGTGAGCAGTTTCCGCGATTCGTCCTTTCCCGACGGGTCGCCGACCTTGGTCGTGCCGCCACCCATGAGCACGATCGGTTTGTGGCCGGTCTTCTGGAATAGGCGAAGCAGCATGATCGAGACCAGGCTGCCGGCATGAAGGCTCGGCGCCGTGCAGTCGAAACCGATGTATGCGGTAATGGATTTGCCGGCGGCAAGAGAGTCGAGACCTTCGATGTCGGTGCACTGGTGCATGTAACCGCGTTCGACGACGCCGTTAATGAAATCGGATTTGTCGCGGTTCATGTTCTCTCCATAGGACGATCGGACAGGCTTTCGGGGACGGTTTATGATATCGCTTTGGGGAAGGCAATGCTGTCGTCGATATTGGTATCTGCTCCCACGAAATGGAGGTTCTGTTGCGGGTAATCGGAATGATGAGTGGAACGTCACTGGATGGCGTCGATGCCGCCGCCGTCGAGACGGACGGCGATGCCGTAACCAGTACGGGCGCATTCATCAGTATACCCTTCGAGCAAGGCCTAAGGGATCGACTGCGGGGTTTGAAAGGGCGACCCGCGGTCGACAGTGAGGAGACTCGTGATGCCGAACGGCAGCTGACGCTTTTTCACGCGGATGTCGTTCGCAGGCTGATATCCGAACACCCGGACGCCGCGTCGGCCAAATTGATCGGCTTTCACGGCCAAACCGTATTCCATGCGCCGGAGCAGAGACTGACCTGCCAGATCGGCGACGGTGAACTGCTGGCCCGGGAAACGGGGATTCCGGTCATCGGGGATTTTCGTTCGGCCGACGTCGCGGCGGGCGGCGAAGGGGCGCCGATGGCGCCGGTCTATCATGTGGCCCGTGCACGGGAACTGGAGCGTCCGGTGGCCGTGCTCAACATCGGCGGCGTCGCCAACGTCACCTGGATTTCTCCGGACGGCGGCGCCATCGCCTTCGACACGGGGCCGGGAAACGCGCTGATCGACGATTGGACCTCGGCTGGGGGCAAAGGGGCCATGGACGTGGGCGGCGCTTTCGCGCGGGCCGGAACAGTGGATGGCGCGGTTCTCGAAAAGCTGCTCGACAACCCCTATTTCGACCGCCCCTATCCAAAATCCTTGGATCGCGACGCCTTCTCATTCGAACCGGCCCGCGGCTTGAGCCTCGAGGACGGGGCAGCGACGCTGACGGCATTCACCGCCGCCGCTGTCGGGCGCTCGGCGAAATCGTTACCGTCGCCACCGTTGCGATGGCTGGTCTGCGGCGGCGGGCGGAAGAACCCGGTGGTGATGCATGACCTGCGTGCCGTCCTCGCGTGTCCGGTCGAACCGGTCGAGGCCGTCGGATGGAACGGGGACGCGATCGAGGCGGAGGCCTTCGCTTTCCTGGCGGCCCGCTCCAAACAGGGCCTGCCGCTGACCTATCCGCAAACCACCGGCGTCGCCATGCCGGTTTCCGGCGGTGTCGTTCACCACCCTTAAGGATTTCGGGCCTTGAGAACGCTAGGGCAGGGGCTTAGGCGGCCTTTGCCAGCTTCCGGTCCAGGTAGACGTCGACCAGGGAATCCAATTGTTCCAGATGATCGAGGAAGAAGTGGTCGCAACCTTTGACGATCTGGTAGTCGACCTCGATCGTTTTTTGTTTCTGAAGTTTCTGGGCCAGTTTCTCGACCGAGGCGGTCGGCACCACGTCGTCCTTGTCACCGTGAACGATCAGGCCGTCGGCCGGGCAGGGAGCGAGGAACGAGAAGTCATGGATGCTGGCCGGAGGCGCCACCGATATGAAGCCCGAGATTTCGGGGCGGCGCATCATCAACTGCATGGCGACCCAAGCCCCGAATGAGAAGCCGGCGATCCAGCAGGTCTTGGCGTTGGGATTATAGCTCTGCATCCAGTCGAGCGCGGAGGCGGCGTCGCTCAATTCCCCCTGGCCATTGTCGAACTGACCCTGAGAGCGCCCAACACCGCGGAAATTGAACCGAAGGGTCGAGAAACCACGTTTCACGAAGTTCTGATAAAGCGTGTAAACGACCCGATTGTTCATCGTCCCGCCGTGTTGGGGATGGGGGTGCAGGAACAATGCGACCGGTGCATTGGGCTTTTTCGAGTGGTGATAACGTCCTTCGATACGGCCCTCGGGACCGTTAAAAATCACATCGGGCATGTGTCTGAAGATGTCCTGTTTTCGATTTGTTTCTTTATTCCCGACTTTGTGAGTTGGTCAAATTTATAAGAGAATCCTCGGAAAACCGTTGATTGCCGGCGAGTGCTTGACCAAATTGATCGGGCACCATATATTCCGTTTAGCGCAACAGCCACGCGGTAGGGTAAGCCCTCGTTGCGGTGCCGTCAGGCCACCGTTCAACTCCTGGTGAAAGATATAGCAGCGGCGATGTTTTTCAAGAGATTTCAAGAGGATATAAAAGCTTACCAGGACCGCGATCCGGCTGCCCGTTCGGGCCTCGAGATTGTTTTGTTGTATCAAGGTTTTCACGCCCTGGTGTTCTACAAGGCGGCCCACGGCCTGTGGGGGATGGGATTGAAATTCCTGGGGCGTATGGTTTCCCAGTTGGGGCGCTGGCTCACGGGTATCGAGATCCATCCCGGCGCGGAAATCGGGCGCCGGTTCGTGATCGATCACGGATCGGGGGTCGTCATCGGGGAAACCGCGATCATTGGTGACGACGTTACGCTCTACCATGACGTGACGTTGGGCGGTGTGTCGCCGTCCGTCGACTCCCATGAGCAGGTCGGGGTGAAACGCCATCCGACCTTGGGAAACGACGTCATCGTCGGATCCGGCGCTCAGATACTGGGTCCCATCACGATCGGTGAATGTGCACGTATCGGTTCCAACGCTGTCGTCACGGATAGCGTTCCCGCGAGCGTTACTGCAGTCGGCATACCGGCGCGGGTCGTGTTGCCGAAGGACAAGAAGAAAGCCAAGGAATTCCACGCTTACGCCACGGACCAAGACGGTCATCTTCCGGATCCCATGTTGCAGACGATCGAAGGATTGCGTTCGCAGGTTTCCGCCCTGATGGCTCGTGTCGAGGAACTGGAAGCAGAAATCGGCAGCACCGAAGATGACGAGAGTGGTCCGCGCTCGGCGAGGCGGAACAAGAACAAGGCTCCGGCCGCTTAAGGCCGGTTCGTTCCTAATGCGCGTGGCTCCGTTGCGGCGCCGCTCGCTGGTTTGAGGAGATAAGTATGAGATTGAGTACTAAAGGGCGCTACGCGGTGACGGCGATGGCCGACCTCGCAATACAGTCATCGTCGGGGCGGCCGGTAACGCTCGCCGACATCGCGACCCGCCAAGAGATTTCCCTGTCCTACCTCGAGCAGCTATTTGGCAAGCTCCGCAAGGGCGGGTTGGTGAAAAGCGTCCGTGGACCCGGCGGCGGCTATATGCTAGCGCGTTCGTCCGCCGATACGCGCGTCTCGGACATCATCCTTGCCGTCGATGAGCCGATCAAGGCGACTCGATGTGCCCCCGGGGCGCCGGACGGTTGCCGGTCCAACAAGGGCCGATGTTTGACTCATGACTTGTGGGAGGAGCTGGGCAACCAGATCTACCTGTTCCTGAGTTCGGTCAATCTTGAAGACATCATCGAAAAACGCGTGCTGGGAACCAGTGGCCGTATCCACATCGACCAGCAAGTCGCCGAGGGTTCTGAACCGATATTGGCTGCGCAATAAGCGCCCGGTTCACCGAAACACTACACCAGCGAAGGCCTTTTTTGCGGATGTCGAAAGCCATCTACATGGACCATAATGCGACGACGGCAGTCCGGCCGAAAGCTAGGGACGCTGTTGTTGCGGCTATGGAGCAAACGGGCAACGCGTCGTCCGTCCATGGAGCCGGCCGTTCGGCGCGACGAATCCTCGAAGACGCCCGCGAACGGGTTGCCGCCCTTGTCGGCGCAGCACCGGACCGCGTCGTTTTCACCAGCGGCGGAACCGAGGCGAATAATCTGGCGCTTCGCGGCATGTGCGCTACGCGAGTCATCGTCTCGTCGATCGAACATCCTTCCGTCCTGGTTCCGGCGTCCGGTGCCGAGGTTCTCCCGGTGTCTCCGGACGGCCTCGTCGAGACGAAGGCGCTTGAAGCCTTGCTGCAGGACGACGAGGCGGAAACCCTGGTTTCGGTCATGTATGCGAACAACGAGACCGGAATCGTGCAGCCGGTACCGGAAATCGCCGAGATCGTAAAAAGTCGGAACGCTTGGTTCCATTGCGATGCGGTGCAAGCGGTCGGCAAGCTGCCCGTGCGTATGAATGACCTCGGGGCCGATTTGCTGAGCCTGTCGGCGCACAAGATCGGTGGGCCTCAAGGTGTCGGTGCGCTCATTCTCGCCGACGGCGTAGAGCCGCGCTCGCTGCTTCTGGGAGGTGGCCAGGAGCGCCGACGGCGCGGCGGCACCGAAAACTTGCCGGGGATCGCCGATTTCGGCGCAGCCGCGGAGGAAGCTCTTGCCGAGATGGGGGGCTCATCCAAGTTTGGCGGTTGGCGTGACCGGCTGGAAGCGACGGCGGAACGGATCGCGCCGATCCAGGTCTTTGGCGCGAATGTCGAACGGCTCGCCAACACGACCTGTTTCGCGACGCCGGGTCTGACCTCGGAAACCTTGATCATGGCTCTAGACTTGGGCGGTGTCTCGGTCAGCGCTGGGTCGGCTTGTTCGTCGGGCAAGGTCACCATCAGCCATGTCTTGAGTGCCATGGGTATCGAAGATGATCTGGCGCGCTCGGTTATTCGCGTCAGCCTCGGTTGGAACAGTGTGGAATCGGACGTCGACGGTTTCATCGACGCCTACCGCACCGCGGTTCGACGGGCGGGCATCGCCTCCGCCATAAAACCGGCGGCGGTTGCTTAGGGGCAGTTCGCGATGGCCAACCCGGATCACAACAATATGGAAACTCGGCGGGTTCGTGGACCGATCTATCTCGACAACCAGGCGACGACGCGAACCGATCCGCGCGTTGTCGACGCCATGGTCCCTTACTTTTCCGAAAAGTTCGGCAACCCCCATTCCTGTTCGCACGCCTTCGGCTGGGAGGCCGAGGATGCCGTCGAGGCGGCGCGTCAATCGATCGCGGAGTTGATCGGTGCCGAGGCCCGCGAGATCATTTTCACCTCCGGCGCGACCGAAGCCAACAACCTGGCCATCAAGGGCGTCGCCGAGGCCAACCGCGCCCGCGGCAACCGCATCGTTACCGTTGCGACCGAACACAAGTGCGTTCTCGAAACCTGCCGGCACCTGGAAGGGGACGGCTTCGAGGTGGTCTATCTCGGTGTCGACGACAGCGGCTTGATCGATTTGGCGGAATTGGCGGCGGCAATTGACGAGAATACGGTTCTGGTGTCGGTCATGGGGGTCAACAACGAGACCGGTGTCATTCAGCCTGTGGCGGAGATCGGCGAAATTTGCCGGCGGAGCGGGGTCGTTTTCCATTCCGATTGCGCCCAAGCGGCGGGAAAAATCGAGCTTGATGTCGAAGCGATGAACGTCGATCTGATGAGCCTGTCCGCGCACAAGATGTACGGCCCCATGGGTATCGGTGCGCTTTACGTGCGTCGACGTCCGCGGGTCCGTCTGGCACCCCTGTTGGACGGCGGTGGTCAGGAACAGGGTTTGCGCTCGGGCACTCTGCCGGCGCCGCTATGCGTCGGGTTCGGAATGGCGGCGAGGATATGTGCGGACGAAATGGCCGCGGAGGTCGATCGGACAAAAGACCTGCGGTCCCGGTTCCTTGAAAACCTGAAACGAGAGCTCGAAGGCGTCCACGTGAACGGTCATATGACGCAGCGGATTGCCGGCAATCTCAATGTCCGGTTCGACGGGGTGACGGCGGTTCAACTGTTGAGTGGGATCAAGGGCGTCGCGTTTTCCGCAGGCTCCGCCTGTACATCGGCGAGCGTTGAGCCTTCATACGTTCTCCGGGCCATGGGACTTCGTGATGCCGATGCGGATAGTTCCGTGCGGTTCGGCTTCGGACGGTTCACGACCGAAGGCGAGATCGATCTCGCCTGTGAACTGATCACCGACTGCGTGGGTAAGGTGCGGAACGATGCCGGAGCCGCCGAAGCGGCCGCCGGTCAAAAGAATCGAACGAATGCGACAGCGGCGTGAGCCGAGAATAAAAAGGACAGATAAGGATGTCAGCGAAAGCACAAACCATCGAGAAGGTTCGCGAGTTCACGGACGACAAATACAAGTACGGGTTCATTACCGACATCGAAACGGAACAGGCTCCGAAGGGGCTGAACGAAGACATCATCCGTTTCATTTCGGCCAAGAAGAAGGAACCCGAGTGGCTTCTGGAATGGCGGCTCAAGGCCTATCGGCATTGGCTGACGATGCCCGAGCCGCAATGGCAGAAACCGGATTTTCCGGCTCTCGACTATCAGGACGCCTACTACTATTCGGCGCCGAAATCGGCCGGAGACGGACCGAAGAGCCTGGACGAGGTCGATCCGGAACTGCTCAAGACCTACGAAAAATTGGGTATCCCCCTTCACGAACAGGAAATGCTGGCCGGTGTGGCTGTCGATGCGGTCTTCGATTCGGTGTCGGTGGCGACCACCTTCAAGGCGAAGCTTGAAGAGGTCGGGGTCATCTTCTGCCCGATCTCTGAAGCCGTCGAGCGGGTTCCGGATCTGGTCAAGAAGTACCTGGGCTCGGTTGTACCCTATACGGACAACAAACACGCCTGCCTGAACTCGGCGGTGTTCACGGACGGATCGTTTGTCTACATCCCAAAGGGCGTGCGCTGCCCAATGGAGCTCAGCACCTATTTCCGCATCAACGCTCAGAACACCGGGCAGTTCGAGCGCACCCTGATCATCGCCGACGAAAGATCCTACGTCAGTTACCTGGAGGGCTGCACGGCGCCGCAGCGTGACGAAAACCAATTGCACGCGGCCGTGGTCGAATTGGTCACGCTGGATGACGCCGAGATCAAATACTCGACGGTTCAGAACTGGTACCCGGGCGATGAGGAAGGCAAGGGCGGTATCTACAATTTCGTCACCAAGCGTGGTGCCTGCCGCGGGCGCAACTCGAAGATCTCTTGGACCCAGGTCGAAACCGGCTCCGCCGTCACCTGGAAGTACCCGAGCTGTATCCTGCAGGGCGACAATTCGGTCGGCGAGTTTTATTCCATCGCCATCACCAATAACTTCCAGCAGGCCGATACCGGCACCAAGATGATCCATTTGGGGCGCAATACCTCGTCGAGGATCATCTCGAAAGGTATTTCGGCCGGGCGGTCCGACCAGACCTATCGCGGCTTGGTGCGGATGGGTCCGAAGGCCAAGGGTGCGCGTAACTACACGCAATGTGATTCGCTGCTCATCGGCGAAACCTGCGGCGCCCATACGGTGCCCTATATCGAAAGCAAGAACCGATCCGCCGTCGTCGAACACGAAGCGACGACCTCGAAAATCAGCGAGGACCAACTGTTTTATCTGCGCCAACGCGGTCTCGACGAGGAATCGGCGGTGGCGCTAGTCGTCAACGGCTTCTGCCGCGAGGTTCTGCAACAGTTGCCCATGGAATTCGCCGTCGAGGCCCAGGAACTCGTCGGCATCAGTCTTGAAGGAAGTGTTGGCTAAGGCGATACGCCGAGGCCCGTAAAAGGAAAACGAACACAATGTTAGAAATCAAAAACCTCCACGCCGGCGTCGAAGGCAACGAAATCCTTAGAGGTATCGATCTTGAGATCAATGCCGGGGAAACACACGCCATCATGGGACCGAACGGTTCCGGAAAGAGCACGCTGTCCTATGTGATTGCCGGGCGCGACGGCTACGAGATCACCGAGGGCGAAATCCTCTATAATGGCAAGGACCTGACCGACATGGATCCGGAGGAACGCGCCGCCGAGGGCGTATTCCTGGCCTTCCAGTATCCGGTGGAAATACCAGGCGTTCCCAATACGACGTTTCTCAAAGAGGCCCTTAATGCGCAACGCCGCTACCGGGGCGAGGAAGAGCTGGACGCCATGCAGTTCGTCAAGATGGTCAAGGAGAAGACCAAGGAACTGGGCATCGCCGACGACATGTTGAAGCGCGCCGTCAACGTCGGTTTCTCGGGTGGTGAAAAGAAACGCAACGAGATCCTGCAGATGGCGCTCCTCAATCCGAAGCTGGCCGTTCTCGACGAAACCGACTCGGGCCTCGATATCGATGCCTTGAAGATCGTCGCCGACGGCGTCAATCAGCTGCGTGCGCCGGACCGGGCGACCCTTGTCATCACCCACTATCAGCGGCTGCTCGACCACATCGTGCCGGATCACGTCCATGTTCTGGCTCAAGGCCGTATCCAGCGCTCCGGCGGCAAGGAACTGGCGCTCGAGCTCGAGGAAAAGGGTTACGCCGAGTTTTCCCAGGCGGCGGCGGAATGAGCGGGGACGGTATCGGGAAATGACGATCGAAACGAATACTCTCGAGACTTTTGTGGACCAGTTCGAACGGGTTAGCGGCCAGTTGCCGGGGGGCGACAAGGGCTGGTTGAATGAAAGACGGGAAACCGCTCTCGAACGCTTCCAGGAACTGGGTATCCCGACTCCGCGCATGGAGTCTTGGAAATACACTCGCATCCCCGACCTCGTCGCCGAGGGTTTCCGTCCGGTCGAATCCGGTGACGGAGAAGTTTCGGTCGATCGGGTGCCAACACTGTTCGGTGCGGATGCCGCGGTTCCGCGTCTGGTCTTTGTCAACGGCCTTTTAAGGGACGAGCTTTCCAGTACGGAACACCTGCCCGACGGCATCGTAGTTGAACCGCTGGCCGCCGCCCTTGAACGCGACCCGGATTTCGTCAAAAACCATATGTCGAACTCCGACATCGCCGAGGACCGGGGATTTTCCGCGCTCAACACCGCAATGATGGACAGCGGCATGATCCTGCATGCCCGGCGCGGGTTTGCCAGTAAGATCCCGGTCGAGGTCGTTTACATGAACGGCGGTGCCGACGTACCCGTGGCCCGGCATCCGCGAAACCTGTTCGTCGTCGAAGAGGGTGCCGACGTGACGTTGGTCATGCACCACAGTGGCCTCGCTACGGGCGGGTACCTGACCAACTCGGTGACCGACGTCGTGGTTGGCGACGGTGCGCGGATGCGTCGCTATGTCATTCAGAACGAGAACATCGATGCCATGTATATCTCGGCCCTCAATGCCAAGGTCGGGCGCGACGGTACATTTGAGTCCTTTAACCTGGCGATCGGCGGCCGGCTTTCCCGCTACGACATTCGTATCGGACTGGAAGGCAAGGGGGCTCATGCGTCCCTCAACGGCGCCTATATGATGCGGGGACGCGAGCACTGCGACAACACGACCCGGATCGACCACCTTGTGCCGCATACGTCCTGCAGTGAGGTTTTCAAGGGTGTTCTCAACGATGAATCGCGGGGCGTCTTTCAGGGAAAGATCGTTGTCCACAAAGATGCGCAGCACACCGACGGCCATCAACTTTCGAAGACCCTGCTCCTCTCGGACAAGGCCGAAATGGATGCCAAGCCGGAACTGGAAATCTATGCCGACGACGTCAAATGCTCGCACGGCGCAACGACCGGCCAGATCGACGAGACGGCACTCTTCTATCTTCGCTCCCGCGGCGTTCCGGATGCCCTTGCCCGCAACCTTCTGATCCAATCGTTTCTCGCGGAAGCGGTCGAAACCATCACCGATGAAAGGGTCAACAAGGCCGTCATGGACCTGATCGTCCACAGGCTGCCGGCCCAGTGTTTCCTGTCGGAAGAATGGAGGCGGGAATGAGCGGCGTCACGCCTACCCTCGAAACAGGCGCCGGCGACAACTCGATGTCGGCTTTCGACGTCGCCCGGGTGCGCCGGGATTTCCCGATCCTCAGCCAGGAGATCTACGGCAAGCCCCTCGTATTCTTCGACAGTGGCGCCAGCGCCCAGAAACCGCGGGTCGTCATCGAGGCGGTGCGGGAATGTTACGAAACCTACTACGCCAACGTCCATCGTGGCGCTCATTACCTGAGCCAACGCTCGACCGACGCCTTCGAGGAGGCGCGGGTTACGGTGGCGCAGTTCATCAATGCCGAAAGCGACAATGAAATCGTCTTTACGCGCAGTGCGACCGAAGCGATCAACCTGGTTGCCGCGACGTGGGGCCGAAAGTTCCTGAATCCCGGCGACGAGGTCATTGTCACGGCGATGGAGCATCACGCCAACATCGTTCCCTGGCAGATTCTGCGCAGCGAACGGGGGATTGTCCTCAAGGTCATACCGATCAGTCCGTCGGGCGAGTTCTCGATCGCTGATTTCGAGGCGCTGTTGGGGCCAAGAACCAAGCTGGTGGCCGTCACCGAAGTTTCGAACGTCTTGGGCACCGTGGTGTCTGTTAAGGAGGTGGCACGCCTGGCTCATGCGCGGGGCGTACCGGTATTGGTCGACGGCTCCCAGGGTATCGTCCATAAAGGTGCTGATGTTCGCGACCTCGATTGCGATTTCTACGCCTTCACCGGCCACAAGCTCTATGGACCCAGCGGGATCGGCGTGCTTTACGGAAAGTGGGATATGCTCGACGCCATGCCGCCTTATCAAGGTGGCGGCGACATGATCGAGCGGGTTACCTTCGACGAGGTCACCTTCAAGGAACCACCGCACCGCTTCGAGGCGGGCACGCCGCCGATCGCTCAGGCCATCGGCCTGGCTGCCGCCATAAAATATGTCGCGGAACTGGGGACCGACAACATTTCGGCCCACGAGCAGGGGGTCCTCGCCTATGCGACGGAACGACTGAAGGCTATCGACGGCCTTAGAATAATCGGTGAGGCGCCGGAAAAGGCCGCCATCATTTCGTTTCTTGTCGACGGCACCCACCCGTTCGATATCGCCGCCATCCTCGATCGCGCCGGGGTTGCCGTTCGGGTCGGCCAGCATTGCGCCGAACCGTTGATGGACTTTCTGGGCATTGACGGTACGGTGCGCGCGTCGTTTGGTCTCTACAACGACCGTTCGGACGTCGACGCACTCGTCGCGGCCATCGAGAAAGCCAAGGGAATGCTCCTGTGACGCCGAGCCTGGAAAAATACGAAGAGTTCGTCGAGGCCCTCGAGATCATCGACGACGAAGACATGCGTTTCGAATACATCATCGACATCGGCAAGAAGGCACGAACCGAGCCGTTCCCCGATGAATGGAAGACGGACTCCAATCTCATGCACGGCTGCATGTCCCGCGTTTGGATCGTCGACGATGTCGAGGGCGGGCGCCATTTCTTCAAGGGCGATAGCGACGCCGTTATCGTCAAGGGCCTGGTTGCCATGATGACCGCTTCTTTCAGCGGCCTGACCGGGGCCGAATTGCAGGATCTGACGATCGATCACGTCAAGAAACTGAACCTGGGTGCTTTGACCACACAGCGACAGGTCGGGATGTTGGCCATGCTCGAACATTTGCAGAAATTGGGCCGATCCGCATCGGCCGAGATCACCGAAGCCGTGAACTGAGGGAACATTCGATGCATCACTACTATGGGACCAGTCCGCACCACGGCGCGCCAGCGGAAATTCCGGAAGACTTCAAGGCAGTGGCCGGTGAGCCGCTGACCGAAGGCGTCACCGTCGCCGGCGACGAAGCCATTATCGAAGCCATGCGGACCGTCTACGACCCGGAAATCCCGGTCAATATCTACGACCTCGGGCTGGTCTATACCCATGTCATCTCGGAGACGGGGGACGTCGCCATCGAGATGTCGTTGACCGCACCGGGGTGTCCGGTAGCCGGCGACTTGCCCGGCTGGGTCGCCGAAGCGGTGGCCAAGGTCGAGGGTATCGGCGAGGTCGAGGTGGCGCTGGTCTGGGAACCGGCTTGGACTCCAGAGAGGATGAGCGAAGACGCAAAACTTGCCTTGGGCATGTTTTAGGCCCAAATAAGGAAGACAAGTAAAGAGAACAGGACCATGAACGCGCCACAGATGCTTACCGTAACCGACGCCGCCGCCGATCGCATCCGCCACCTCGTCGAGAACAGCGACAAACCCGTCGCCGGTCTTCGGGTCGGCGTCAGTTCGAAGGGATGTTCGGGACTATCCTATATCTTCGAATACGCCGAAGAGAAGAAGAAGCTGGAAGAGGAAATCGCGACCAAGGGCGTGAAGATCTTCGTTGATCCGGCGGCCATCATGTTCCTCATCGGCAGCGAGATGGATTACATCGAAGACCGGCTCGAGAGCCGTTTCGTCTTCTCCAATCCGAACGCCAAGAACGTTTGCGGTTGCGGCGAGAGCTTTTCCATTTGACCGGCGCAGTCGGCCAAAGCGAAACTTAGGAGTTTCCCATTTGTTGAGAATGACCTTCATCGGTTCCGACGGGAGCCGTCAAGAAGTGGACGCGCCGGAAGGCCTGAGCGTCATGGAGGTGGCGCACCGCAACGGTATCGATATCGAGGGCGCCTGCGAGGGGTCGATGGCCTGTTCCACTTGTCATGTCATCGTCGACGACGCGTGGTTCGGTAAACTCGATGAAGCGACCGAGGAAGAGGAGGATATGCTCGATCTGGCATTCGGATTGAGCCGCACATCTCGCCTCGGATGCCAGATCACCATGACTCCCGAGTTGGACGGCTTGATCGTCACTTTGCCCGAGCAAACCAACAATCTGATCGGCGTGTAGCTACCGCTCAATCGTCGTTAAGGGATTGGGTTTCGTCGCCTTTCAGACCCAGGTGCCACATCAAACCCACGCACAGGCCTTTTGCCGTCGGCAGGACCACGGCCATTAAAGCTGCGGCTAGCATGGGCCACACGGCCATATGCATCCATTGCGGCGGCGCCAGGTATTTTTCGGCCAGAACGACGAGCGGCACGACGACGTGGCCGACGATGACGATGGTGATATAGGGCGGGAAGTCATCGGCCCGGATCTCGCCCAAGGGCGCGTCGCAATGGGCGCAGGCGGGCACCACCTTTAGATAACGGTGAAGTACTGGGCGCGTGCCGCATTGCGGGCATAATCGCCGCAAGCCGCGCATCAGCATCGTCGATAGAGGCGGTTTTTCCATCCCCGGGTCGCGCCTTCTAACGATCGGCGGTTTTCGGTTTGACGGGCGTTGCGCTCCGGTCCGGGTCGACCGCCGCAGGTGTATCGCCATCGGCCTGGACCGGGCCGACATGTTGGGCGTCGAGAACGTCGTCGATGAGGCCGAGAAGCTGGCGCGCGGCTTTTTGAATATCGCGTGCGTAGCGTCTGTAACCCGGTGGGTCCATTCTTCCGAGCAGTTCCTTCGTCAGGATCTCGGAAAATCCGATGATCGTGTTCAGCGGAACCCGGAGGTCATGGCTCAGTTTTGCTGCGTACAAGGCGCGCAAACGATCATCTGATTCTTCAGCCCGCGATAGCCCAATATGCCGGTCCGTCGATGCATCGGCTAGGAGAGCCGGGATAATTTGCTCCTCGAACTCCTGGAAGCACTCGAAAACGAAATCCGACAGGATCTTTTCGAACCGGCCGGTAAAGCCGATACGGCGTTCCCGCCGATCGAGATCGCCCGGCGTCTTGAGAATCACCTGGTGCTGTTCCAAATGATTGAGGCACGAAATGACGGTTCCCTTTGAAAGGCCGACGTGTTGGATGACCTCGGACGTTGTCGGCGGTTGGGTGCGGAACCAGCAACCGCAAAGGTAATAAATGGCTTCCCAATAGGTCCGTTTCGAACGGCCCTCGACGAGTTTGTCGCTGAGGTCGACCGCCGCTTCCTGGAACCGGTCCAGCAGGTTGCGGTGCCGGTACAGTTCGTACTTGACGATATGGTTGCGGACTTCAGCGGTCGCTACCGGAGAAAGTTGGGCTGCCCAGTTCGTCAACGCCGTTGCCTCGACCCAAATTCGATATCAACTTCCCGAATACGACTTATAGTGCCAAAATTCGCGAAAGAAAGCGATATAGGTTGATTTAATGTACCTTTATCCCAGATCGACATGAAACACTGCTCGGGGTTAGGAAGGCCTTGGGATTCAAGGGTTTTTATGAAAAGGTCACATAACCCGTTAAACAATCGATAATTCCGTCACCAAAATGTGAATACGGCGCAAAGAACGAATCTCGTGAGTGTTATCGCGTTTCCTTATCTGATCGATCTCGCCGCATTCGTCTGGGTGCTGGCCTGTTGGATCGGTTATACGCTATTCGCCGACCGATATGGCTGGGGTCGCCGCGAGATGGCGCAGGTCATGTACGGTCATCGGTTGGCCTGGATGCATCGCATGCTCAGTCGCGAAAACCGTATGGCCGACGTCAATATCGTGATCGCCCATATTCGCAGCGGAACCCTCTTTGCCTCGACGTCGATCCTCATCCTGGCCGGCATCGTCGCCATACTAGGCAGCGCCGACCGATTGACCGTCGTCATCTCCGAACTATCATTTGCCGCCTATCCATCCAAGGAGGCGCTCGAGCTCAAAGTCTTCGCCTTGGCCGGCATCTTCATATACGCGTTTTTCAAGTTCGCCTGGTGCCTGCGCCAGTTCAACTATTCCCTAATCCTTATCGGAGCGGCACCCGAACCGGCCGATACCGACCCGGTGATACGAGAGGATTACGCTTTGCGCACGGCGAGGGTCCTGACCCGCGCGTCGAATACCTTCAATCGCGGTTTGCGTGCGTACTATTTCGGATTGGCCACCTTGACCTGGTTTATCCAGCCGTGGCTGTTTGCGGCGGCCGGCGTTTTCGTTATACTTGTCCTCTACAGGCGGGATTTTCGTTCCAACACCTTGGACGCTCTGGCACCCACGGACCCGCCGCCACCCACACGCTGACACCCGGTTGGGCGGCGCCCGCTCTTCCCGCCAGCCTATTTGCCGAGCCAATCACGATAGGCCGAGAAGGCCCGCATGACTCCCGGACAGGTTTCGCCATTGACCCATTTCGGCCCGTACTTGAACCCGGTCGCAGCACGGACCGTGAATTCCTTGACCCCCTCGAACCGGTCACGCCGGTCGCGCGCCCATCTGTCGATGGCGGTGATGGCCCGACGTTCGAAACCTATTTCGGCTTCCGAGTCGAGTCCGCAATAAAGGGCCTTGCCGTAGAGGTTGCCGAGAACACGACCCAGTTCGAACCCGGAGCTCGGTTCGACAACACCGCCGGTTGCCGCCGCCGGCAACAGGCCGCACGAGCCCGCGACGCAACTCAGGCAGAACAAGAGAGTCCGGATGTCCATAATCGAAGCGTACTTCCCCCGCTCCGCGGTGAATAGAGGCTTGGGCGCCGTCACCGCTTGCTTGGGCCCGATTCGTCCCTATATTCCCGGCCATGAATAGTTTGGACATCGATAAGGCGCCGGCCGATACACGGGTGGTCGTCGCCATGTCTGGGGGCGTCGATTCATCGGCAACGGCGGCGTTGCTCGTCGAGCAAGGCTATGAGGTCATCGGCGTCACCCTGCAATTGTACGACCACGGTGCGGCTGTCAAACGGTCCGGCAGTTGCTGTGCCGGGCAGGACATATACGATGCCCGCCGGGTCGCCGACGCCATCGGCATCCCGCACTATGTGTTCGATTACGAGACGCTGTTCCGCGAGAGCGTCATCGATGATTTCGCCGACACCTACCTGCGCGGCGAGACGCCTATCCCTTGTGTGAAGTGTAATCAGACCGTCAAATTCCGCGACCTTTTCGGCGCCGCCAGGGACCTGGGGGCCGATGCGCTGGTCACCGGACACTACGTTCGCCGAGTGGTCGGCCCGAACGGACCCGAAATGCACCGGGCGCGGGATCCGAAGAAGGATCAGAGTTACTTCCTCTTCGCGACCACCCGTGAACAGTTGGAATTCCTGCGCTTTCCCTTGGGTGACAAGGTCAAGGCCGAGACCCGGGGCGAGGCCGAGCGCCTCGGCCTTTCGATCGCCGCCAAACCGGAAAGCCAGGACATCTGCTTCGTTCCCAACGGTGATTATGCGGCCATCGTCGAAAAACTGCGTCCCGGCGCCTGTGACCCGGGCGATATCGTTGACGAAAGCGGGCGCGTGCTGGCCCGTCACGACGGGATCATCCGCTTCACCATCGGACAGCGCCGCGGCATCGGGGTCAGTGCGCCGGAGCCCCTTTACGTAGTCCGCCTGGAGCCTGAAACCCGGCGTGTCGTCGTCGGGCCTCGTTCGGCGTTGCTCAGGAACCGCATCGCGGTCACCGGGCTGAATTGGCTCGGCGACGGTGACGGGCCCGTCGGCGGCAAGCCGGTCACCGTCAAGGTGCGCTCGACGACAGATCCCGTGTCCGCCCGCCTGCAAGACCTTGATGGGGATACCGTCGCCGCCGTGTTGGATGAACCGCAGGCCGGCATCGCGCCGGGGCAGGCCTGTGTTTTTTATGACGGTGAACGCGTTTTGGGCGGCGGCTGGATCGCCCGCGACTAACACGGCAACACCGGTTTCATCGATACGGACCTTCGACGGTGAATCCGTCGCCGAGACAGCCGCCGGCTATTCGGTCTCTGCGGCCGGGACTTCCGCCATCGGCAGGACGAATTCTTCCAGTTCGCCGGTCTCCACCAAGGTGTCCCGCGCCTTCGCCGCCTCCTGCTGGCGGGCCCACATGTCGGCATAGAGACCGTCGCGGGCGAGAAGGTCGGTATGTCTGCCGCGCTCGACGATCAAGCCGTCGTTGAGGACAATAATCTCGTCGGAATCGATGACCGTGGATAGCCGGTGTGCGATTGTCAGCGTCGTGTGGTCGGCGGAGACCTGTCGCAGCGACGACAGGATTTCCTGTTCCGTACGGCTGTCCAAAGCCGACGTCGCTTCGTCGAATACGAGAATATGGGGATGTTTCAGGATCGTCCGGGCAATGGCGACCCGCTGCTTTTCTCCGCCCGAGAGTTTCAGGCCGCGTTCTCCGACTTTCGACTGGTAGCCTTCCGGCAGCGCCATGATGAAGTCGTGAATGCTGGCCAACCTCGCGGCTTCCTCGATCTCGGAAGGGGTCGCCCCTGGTCGCCCGTAGGCGATGTTGTAGTAGATCGTATCGTTGAACAGAACGGTGTCCTGCGGAACCATGCCGATGGCTGCGCGAAGCGAGCTTTGTGCGACGTTGCGCACGCTCTGGCCGTCGATGCGGATGTCGCCGGACTGGGCGTCATAAAACCGGAACAAAAGCCGCGACACGGTCGACTTTCCGGAACCGCTCGGTCCAACAAGGGCGACCGTCTTCCCCGGTTCGACCGAAAAGGAAACATTCTTCAGAATCGGCCGCCTCGGATCGTAGCCGAAAGAGACGTCGTCGAAGACGATTTCCCCACCGGCGATGGCGAGTGCCGGCGCGTCGGGCTTGTCCTCGATTTCTGGATATTCGTCCAACAATCCGAACATGGCTTCCATGTCGGTCAGGGAGCGCTTGATTTCGCGGTATACAAACCCGAGAAAATTGAGCGGCAGGAACAGCTGGATCAGGTAGGAATTGACGAGCACGAAATCGCCGACGGTCATCGATCCGTCGACCACGCCGTAACCGGCCATGACCATTGCACCGGTGACGCCGGCGGCGATGACCAAACCCTGACCGATGTTGAGGAAGGCCAGCGACACGTTGCTTTTGACGGCTGCGTTTTCGTAACCCTTCAGGGCCTCGTCGAACCGTCCCGATTCATGGTCTTCGTTGCCGAAGTACTTGACCGTTTCGAAGTTCAGCAGGCTGTCGATGGCCTTCGTGTGGGCCTCGTTGTCCGACTCGTTCATGGCGCGGCGGTATTTCAACCGCCACTCCGTAACGATCAATGTCCAGGCGATGTAGATGGCAAGCGTCACGAAGGTGACTGCGGCAAACGCGATACCGTAGAGGTACCAGAGAATCCCGCAAACGAGGAATATCTCGAGAAGGGTGGGCACCACGTTGAACAGCATGAACCTGAGAAAGAACTCGATGCCCTTGGTCCCGCGTTCGACGGCGCGGCTGATACCGCCGGTCTTGCGATCGAGGTGAAAGCGCAGTGACAGCCGGTGCAGGTGCTGGAACGTCCTGAGGCCGGCTTGACGTATGGCCCGTTGGGCAACGCGTGCGAATACGGCATCGCGCAACTCGCCGAAAGACTGTGCCAGAACGCGTGCGCCACCGTATGCCAACAACAGGAAGATCGGCACGGCGATCACAGCGGCCTCGGCGGATGTCAGGCTGTCGACAGCTTTCTTGTAGAAAATAGGGACGGCAACGTTTGTAACTTTGGCGAGGACGAGAAATCCGACGGCGATCACCACCCTCGCTTTTAAACCTGGAATATCCTTTGGCCACAGGTAGGGCAGCAAGGTCCGGATGGTCTCTAGATCATTCCTTGTCCGTGTCTCGCTGATCTCCGAATCGAGTGGTCGCATTACCGTTCAATCGTTAATCACAATTACAGGGGCAATTAAGAGTATATATGCCAGTGAAACGCACATTTCATCTCATTCGATTGAGTTTCTTGGAGAATTTCATGCGCAAGCAAAAGCTGTCGAACGCCGAAGCAGACCAATTTCCGTTTGTCATGCGGGAATGTGAACGCCTTTTAACGATTGGCCACTAATTTATTGATCGCGAAACCAAAGTGGATATCCTTCCCGGTATGAGTGGCTACGACTTTAAACACCTCAGGGTTTTGATTTGTGACGACAGTCGGCAGATTCGCTCGTTGTTGAAGACATTTCTGAGCGGGTTTGGCGTCAAGGAAATCGAAGAAGCGGCCGATACGGATACGGCCTTCGATGAGGTGAAAACCTTCGATCCCGATCTCATCATCACGGATTGGAACATGCCACCGACAAGCGGTCTCGATTTCGTGAAGAAATTGCGTTTGAGCGAAGATTCGCCGAACCCCTATGTGCCGATCATCATGTTGACTGGATTCACCGAGCTTTACCGGGTCAAGCAGGCTCGCGATGCCGGGATATCGTCATTCCTGGCAAAACCGCTGAGCGCCCAATCCCTCTATAAACGTCTGGTTTCCGTGGTTGATGACCAGCGCCCCTTCGTCCGCGACGGGAAGTACTTCGAACGGGCCGCCGTGGCGGGTTCATGGGTGAAGACAGGCGCAGGATGGCCTGAGAAGCGCCCTTTCCATGGCCAAACCAACGCTCATCCAACCGCCCCGGCATATCGCCGAAAAGGTGCCCAAGTCCGGCGGCCCGACGCCCGAGCAGGCGATCATGCGGGCGCTCAATGCTGCGGAGGACCTTATCGAAGGGTACCAGGGTTGGGCTGTCGACGATTTGGAAGACCTGTGGCGACGGTTCCAGGAAGTGGTCCACGAGTCCGAGTTCAACCATGAACACGTTCAACAGTTATTCGATGTGTCCCACGAAATCCGCGGGCAGGGCGGGACTTTCGGTTTTCCGCTGATCTCCGTGATCGGCGATTCGCTATGCAAGTTCCTGGATGGCCGTTCCAGCATGAACCAGCCCGAACTCGAAGTGATCCGCGTTCATATCCTGGCCATGAAGGCGGTGTTTCGCCAGGGACTGAAGGGCGACCAGAAGAAGCTCGTTGAAGGTATCGGCGAACTGTTGCTGGCCTTGCGAAACAAGATCGATCTCAAGAACCGCTTCGGAGGCTAGACCCGGCGCCGCCATCAGTAGTGTGGCGGCGGCGGTTCCTGTTCCGGGTCGTCCATTCGGTCCTGCAGGCGTTCAAGCAAGTCTCTCAAGTTCTCGCAGGTCTTTTCAAGTTTCTCGATGGTGCTCCATTGCTCGGCAACCATGTCGCTGAGATCGCCGATCACGCGTTCCTGCTCAGCCGACAGGGATTCCAGACGAACCAATCGGGATTCGGTATCGCTCATCGATTGTTAATCCCTTTCCCTTAGGCTTGGTGACTTGCGGTGCGGAGAGGGGACATGGCTGGTACCATTATGGACACCGGCAGAAACGAAGCGGTGAGGCTGTTTGCCGAGATGATTGCGCCGCCTCTGCTGTGGCGACTCGCCGTAATCCTTTTGGTGCCCGCCCTGGTCCTTACCGTGCCGCTCATCGTATACGAGACAGTGCCGCAAACGGCCGGCAATCTCCACTATGAAGTCCGGATCAACCGATTCACCGGTGACGCGTGCATCCTGTTCCAGGGCAACGAGATCCCGGATCCGCTGCGCGAGTTTTCCTGTTGAATTTCTATCTCCGCTTCCGCGTACGGCCTATTGCCGTGAACGGGAAAAAGGCGCTACGTTCTCCTGCATCGACCGGAAATGCGAGGGATCAATGGACATCATTCGGATAATCATCGCCATCTTTCTTCCGCCGTTAGCGGCTTTCTTGACCGTCGGTATCGGTCTGCATTTCTGGCTCAACCTAATCCTCACTTTGTTCTTCTTCGTTCCCGGCATGATTCACGCCTTGTGGTTGGTCGTGAAAAACAGAGAGGAATAATCGGTACCTGGCAAACAACAGTGTCCGATTGCCCGCCCGCCATTCGCCGTTTTCTAGAGACCAGCGGTCAGCCGTTCGAGGTCGTCGCCTGCGACCCTGATCTCGCGGAAACGGCGGTGTTCGCGGAACGTTATGGCTATGCCATGGAGGACTCAGCCAATACGATCGTCGTCAAGACCAAGACCGGTGAGAGGAAATTCGCGGCCTGTCTGGTATTGGCGACGACGCGCCTGGACGTCAACAAGACTGTTCGCAAACGGTTGGGGGCCCGCAAGGTCTCATTCGCCGCACCCGAGGAGACGCGCGACATGACCGGTATGGAACTGGGTGGTGTCACTGTATTCGGTCTGCCGGAAACGCTTCCGCTTTGGGTCGACAGTCGGGTCATGGAACGCGATCGGATCATCCTCGGCGGCGGCAACCGTTCGTCGAAGATCATCGCGCCGCCGGCGGTCCTGGAAACCCTTCCCAACGTCGAGGTGATCGAGGGACTGGCCGTAGATATCGATTGATCACCGGCGTCCCGACGTTCGGAAGCGGTTCACCATCTGAAATCATGGGGCCGCAGGCTTACTTGGTTGGGTCCTCACCACGGAAGTGTTCCGTGGGCGCTGGCGTCATCGTCATGACACTACAATGGTCCGGTACGTCGAACCGATGCCAGCAACCCTTCGGTACCATCGTTACCATGCCCCGCGTCATCTCGAGAACGTGGTGCTCGCTGTCAATGATAACCGTCACGGTCGCCATGCCGTCTATGACTTGCACTAATTCGTCCCCGCTGGGGTGGCGCTCCCAGGCGCTCTGGCCTTGAAAACTCCCAGCGTAGATCCCCGAGTCCGGAGAATGCGCAATCGTCGCGAAGGCCTTTTCGACGTCCTCGTCCGGCGTATCCGGCGTTCGGCCCAAAAGCACTTCCGTCGACAGGAGGGCGTCCTTGATCTCGACTGCTTGTGTCATGCGGCTCGTTCTCCTCGACTGACCGATTTGATCAAGATGATGGTTGTCGGTGGGCCCGACAAGGCCCTGTCGACGATGGAAACACCGTTCTGACAAAAACGACGACGTCGTGGGGAAGTCGGATCAATCGCCGACCGTATGTTGCCGCTTGTTGAGGATGTTGAGCAGCGTTTTCCAGGTCTTACCCGGGGTCGCGTATTGGATTGCCACCTGACCGTCGGCTGGGATTCGTTTGACCACACCCATGACGGACGTCGGAACCCATTTGCCGAGGGCCTGAATTTTCAGCACCACCTCGCAGGGCGCACCGACAACAAGGCCGGGCGGGGCGTCGTCGATGAGGACGCCGCTCGAAGATACATTGAGCAGGGGTCTCTCTTCTCCGTTTATGAACACCTTGACGGTCGAGAGATCAAATCGCTCACCGCGATTCTCCGGGGATTCGTGCGACATAAGACCTCCGCCTTACTCCCATTCGATGGTGCCGGGCGGCTTCGACGTGACGTCGTAGGTCACCCGGTTGATGCCCTGAACTTCGTTGATTATACGGTTCGCCGTGCGGCTCAGGAAGTCATGGTCGAAATGGAAATAGTCCGCCGTCATGCCGTCGGTCGAGGTGACGGCGCGCAGTGCGCAGGCATATTCGTAGGTCCGCGCGTCACCCATCACGCCGACCGTCTGAACCGGCAACAACACGGCGAAGGCCTGCCAGATGGCATCGTACAATCCCGCGGTTTCGATCTCTTCGCGGTAGATGGCGTCGGCTTTCCTGAGGATATCGAGCTTGTCGCGGGTGATCGGCTGACCGGGGATACGGATGGCCAGGCCCGGCCCGGGGAAGGGATGGCGGCCGACAAAGGCGTCGGGCAGGCCGAGTTCGCGGCCGAGGGCACGGACCTCGTCCTTGAAGAGTTCGCGCAAAGGCTCGACCAGTTCCATATTCATGCGTTCCGGCAGTCCGCCGACGTTGTGGTGCGACTTGATGGTGACGCTCGGCCCGCCGGTGAAGGACACGCTTTCGATGACGTCGGGATAGAGCGTGCCCTGGGCCAGGAACCGGGCATCCCCGATCTTGTTCGCCTCTTCCTCGAAAACGTCGATGAACAGACCTCCGATGGTCTTGCGTTTCGTCTCCGGGTCGGTGATGCCGTCCAGCGCACCGAGGAACAGGTCGGAGGCGTCCTTGTGAATCAGCGGTATATTGTAATGATCTCGGAACAGCGAGACGACCTGTTCGGGTTCGTCGAGCCGCATCAGGCCGTGATCGACGAACACGCAGGTCAATTGGTCGCCGATCGCCTCGTGCAGAAGAACCGCGACAACGGAGGAGTCGACTCCGCCTGAGAGCCCGCAAACCACCTTGCCGTCGCCGACCTGATCGCGGACTTTCCGGATCGCTTCGTCCTTGAAGGCGGCCATGGTCCAGTCGCCGCCGCAGCCGCAAACCGCATGCGTGAAGTTGGCGAGCAGGCGGGCGCCGTCGGGTGTGTGGACGACCTCGGGATGGAACTGCACGCCGTAGAGGCGTCGGCTGTCGTCGGCGATGGCGGCAAACGGTGCGCTGTCAGTGACAGCGACGATCTCGAAGTTGTCGGGGATACAGTCGATACGGTCGCCGTGGCTCATCCACACCTGGTGCCGGTCGCCGGTCTGCCAGACTCCCTGGAACAGGGCGCAGGAACCGGTGACGTCGACGATGGCGCGGCCGAATTCACGATGCTGGGACGGTACGACATCGCCGCCCATCTGGGCGACCATGGTCTGTTCGCCGTAACAGATGGCGAGGACCGGCAATCCCAAATCGCCGGTAAACAAACCGTCCGGTGCCCGCGGTGTCGTCGCTTCGGTCACCGAAGCCGGGCCGCCTGAGAGCACAACGCCCTTCGGACCGAAGGCGCGGATCGAGTCTTCGTCGACGTTCTGGAACGGATGGATTTCGCAATAGACACCGGATTCGCGGACACGGCGCGCGATCAATTGTGTCACCTGAGAGCCGAAATCGACGATCAGGATGCGATCAGCGTGGGTATCAGTCATGGCAGGACTGATACGCCATCGTATCTGGAAAGAAAAGGGTCTCGGGCTATCCCCTAATCTCTGCCAGGAAGGTCCCGACCTCGCTACGAAGGTGGTCCGCGTCGGCCGACAATTTCTCGGCGGCGGTGCGGATCTGATTCGCCGAATGGCCGGTTTCTCCCGCCGCTTCCGTCACGCTGCCGATGCTCGACGACACTTCCCGGGTTCCCGCCGCCGCCTGTTCGACATTTCGCGCGATCTCCTGGGTGGCCGCCGTCTGTTCCTCGACGGCGGTTGCGATCGAATTGGCGATCTCGTCGATCTGCATGATCGTGTCGTTGATCTTGGCAATGGCGTCCGCCGCTTCGTTGGTGACCGCTTGCACGTTGGCGATTTGCGAGCGGATGTCGTCGGTCGCTTTGGCCGTCTGATTGGCGAGGTTTTTCACCTCGGAGGCAACGACGGCGAATCCCTTGCCGGCGTCTCCGGCCCGTGCCGCCTCGATGGTGGCGTTGAGGGCCAATAGATTGGTCTGTTCGGCGATATCGGTGATCAATTCGATGACGTCGCCGATCGACCTGGGTCGATATCTCGGTTTCCGAACTGGCCAGTTGTTCTGCGGCGGCGGCGACGGTCTGGACGTTCACGGTTGCTTCCTCCGACGCGGCCGCTACGGTCGTCGCCTGGTGGGATGTCCGTTCGGCGACCGTGGACAGCGAACTGGCGGACGTCTGAAGGTCCTTGGTCGCCTTGGTGACGCCTTCGATCACGTGGCCCACCGTCGTCTCGAAGTCGGTAGCAACCTTGGCCATCATCCGGCGCTTCTCTTCCTCGGCGCGACTTTCGCGCTCGGCCTGTTTCGCCTCCATTTCGGCGGCGTGCATGGCATTGTCCTTGAACACCTGCACGGCGTTCGCCATTTCGCCGATTTCGTCTCGACGGTCCTTGGCCGGAATATCGACTTCATGATCGCCGTCGGCAAGGCGGCCCATGGTGGTGACCATACCGCCGATGGGGCCGGTCAAACCGCGCGCCAGGAGAAATCCTGCTGCGCCGATAACGATCAGCAGTATCGCGGCGGTGAGGAAAATAGCGTTGCGCAGCGAGACGACCGGCAAATCCACTTCGGCGATATCGATCTCGGCGATCGTCGCCCATTTGAGACCAAGAAATTCCGTCAATCCGTAAGCTGAGAGGACTTGGACGCTCTTGTGATTATCGGCTTTCATGATGCCGGTCTCGCCGGCGAGCGCACGCTTGACCGGCTCCGTTTCCACCTTCTGCTTGAGAATGGTCGGGTCCTTGGAAAACCGGGAGTCCGTGCGCATCAGGAAATCGGAGCCGACGAGGAAGGACTCTCCCGTTTCGCCCATTCCGGCCGCGTTCTGCATGATCTCGTTGGTTCGCGCGACTGGCATTTGCGCAATGAAGGCGCCCAGGAAATTGTCGCCATCGAGCATGGCGGCTCCGATGAAACTGGCCGGTGCCCCCTGGCTCGGGCCGTAGGGCTCGAAATCCGACAGGGCAACAAATCCGGGTTTTGGATTGTCGCGGATCACCGTGAATACGTCGGCCAAATTGCTGTCCTTCCATTGGCCCTCGATCAGATTGGTCGCGTAGTCAGCGCCCTTGAAGGTGCTGTAGACGACGTTGCCGTTGGCATCGACCAAGTACAGGTCATTGTAGCCGCGCCGCTCCAGAAATTTGGCCAGGATCGGGTGGTATTCGGCATGGGTCTTTGAGTATTTCGAACGGCCCGATTCGAGCAATTTGTGGCGCTCGCCTTCGGGGTGAGGGTTCTTATCGACGAAAAGTTCACGGAGTTTCGTCAAGCCGCCCTTTGTGAATTCGAAGGTATACTGGAAGTCGAGAGCGGATGTGACGACCATGCCGTTTTCCGCCATGTTCTGGATGTCTTCCTTGATGTTGCGGAGGTACCCGTTGATTTCATGGGTGCGGCTTTGCTGGACGGCGACCAGTTTTTCGAATGCCGCCTGTTCTAACGCCTCTTCACCACGAATTAAGGCAAGAACACTCGTCGCGATGATCGATACGAGCGCCAACGCAGCAATAGTGATGGGGAGTTTGGTCGAAATTCTCATAGGGGCATTCTCCTCAAATGGCGCCGCCTGGATGGAAATTGCCGGCGGCACCGTGTGCGATGACTGGAAAACGCCCCCGTTTTCCGCGATTGGCGAGTTACCCCGCCTAGTTTCCCCGATTTTTCTTTAGCGTAATGCAAATCTAAAACTTTTCATAGACATGGATCAACGCGTCCTTGAGGGAAACGGATTGCGCGCTGGGAGGTTTTTGGTCGACACGATTTCCTTCATCGAGACGTATCGGCATCGGTAGGCTGGCAATTGAATAGCTGATCAATGCACTTTGCATTGACGACGGTTAACTGAAGCTAGAAACAGAAAAATCGTAATACTTAAGGGGCTGTCCTAGCTAAGGACGTTTTTGTCTCGAATTCACCCATGTCTTTAATTGGTTAAGCAGTTCCCGGTGATCACCTCCATTGAACCGCCATTCGCACTCCTTTAGGAACAGGTGA
>Ga0056114_1000039_pt1 | contig 33480 bp, 33 predicted proteins | sample WorMetHERISLAND1_FD_77005 | JGI IMG/M metagenome (GOLD analysis project Ga0056114, IMG submission 77005) | Marine gutless worms symbiont microbial communities from Max Planck institute for Marine Microbiology, Germany - Olavius loisae HERON... ...
CATGATGCTTCTTGATTTCCGTGATGACGTTGAGAGGCGGTTGAACTGGGATAGGGGCAATGATGTCGCTTAATCGACAAACTTCTCCACCGAACCTCGGCAGCAACTCTAGCAATCTCTGATTAGGGGTGCCTTATGGTGCTAATTTCTCTGCTGGATGTGGTGATTATCAAGGGTTACCTGTAGGGGGCAGCCGAGTCAAAGCGGTAGGTGCGTAGCACATTGGCGATGCGGCCTTGAAGCGTTTGATCATGCTTTTAGTTTGCGGGGTTCTGGGCTTAGTCAGATGATGTTCGATGCGGTTATCGGTGCAGACCTGATAGGAGGCATGGGCACCCTCGGCGAGCGTTCGCCGGTTGTCAGTAAGGATTTTTCTGATCGTGAACGGGGCTGTGTTGATCAGGTACATGAGAAAGCCAGCGACGGCGGTTGACTTGTCGATGAGGATTCCCACGTAGACCCAGCGGGTAGCTCGATCAATGGCAGCGAAGAGGTAGTGGCGTTGGTCCTCAGCCTCCTGGGTTGAGGTGATGGGTGGTCTGGTCTGTAAGCAAGCGGTGGGGGTGTGAACCATCGGCAGCACCGTCCCGGCGCTTCCGGCGAATGTGCTGGCGGATCTTTGAGGTCGTGATCGCATTCGCGTACAGGTGGATGTTCATGGCGTTTTCTCTGCTATCGGCATGGCTACAAGCAATTTCACGACCTCGCAAGCACGCAATAGTGGCCCATTCTTAGACCCTGTGCAATCATGCAGGACCTGACACAAAACTGATCGCAAGGCATTGCTGACGTTCTTATTTCCATCAACGAAGATTTATTAATTTTTCAATTAGATCCTCACAAAATGCGCTAAAAAACTGAATTTTTAAAGGCTCCTATCTGACATTGAGAATTATGTGTACGGAGTTTCTTATTATGGCAATGAAAGTGTCGGCTGGTAAAGAATGGGGGAAATTTGAAAATAGAGAATATAGATAGAACGGAAAGTTATGATTTTCCATCTCACATGCTGATGAAAATTAAAGATAGCTTCGTTAGGTCGCTTGCCTATGTTCTCGCTGACCGCGGACTAGAGGGACACTTTCAAAAATACGGTTTTTTCTATGTAAAACATTAACAATCAGTGAGTTAGAGTTGTTTTATTGGTGGAAATACCTATCTCTAAAGGTACCCTAGAGGTAGGGTATGGTGAATTCCCGCTTGGATATAAGGGATAGTTTAAATTGAAGAAACAGTTGACTACGAGTTAGGTAATTAGAAGTATGGGGTTTTGGTGTCGAAGATATTCTTTATCTAATACAATAGACGCAACATGAACTAGATGCACTCATGAGCCGAATCAATGTAAACGGCGATGAGGTTGTTCTGCCAATGTAGCAGAACGTAGAATATCCAAGATGGATTTAAATATAGCCGCTAGTTTATCGGACAAGGTTGCTTAATACAACGTTGGAGTTCAGCATTGACAAGATAGCTCTGGAATCTCTTCGGCATTCGCCAAGGCTAGTATGCCGAGGTTGTCTATTCCTGAGACCAAGCTCAGAGACATAACCAAATTCGATGCCCAGCCTTGCGAAGACACAGCGACGATGGACGCGCACCGACGTTCTCGTCGGCGAGCAGGCTCATACGAGCTGGGCAAAGCTGGAATCAGGCCGCTCTACGATTGATTCCACGGTGATGTGAGTGCCCTTGATAGTGGGCTTCCCCGTCATGATGTTTAGGGTTGGATCAACAGGCATTGTTCTGAGAGGCATTCTAAATTAGGGATAATGCCATGATTCTACTCGATGTCTGGAGACAAACCAGGCGCGGTGTGCCCATTAATTGACGATGGGCACACCGCGTTGGGGGCATCTTCCCATCCATCACGGTTTGGGAATCTCCGTGGGGTAACTGAGGCCTTGAACCTGATGCCGGGCGCTTGCTTTGCCCAATTGTTCGGCGCGGCCCGGAGGACCAGACGATGAATGAATACCCATGGTCCCTGGCATCGGTTACACTCCTGCCAGCGTGAATCTCAAATTGATCCGCGTGCAGCCTTGAGAATCTCAAATGTCCTACCAGGTATTGGCACGTAAATGGCGCCCCAGGTCCTTTGTGGACATGATGGGTCAGGAGCATGTGGTTAGGGCCCTGAGTAATGCCCTGGATCGGGACCAGCTCCACCACGCTTACCTGTTCACCGGCACCCGGGGAGTAGGCAAGACGACGCTGGCACGCATCTTGTCCAAAGCGCTGAACTGCGAGCAGGGTGTGAGCGCCAGACCCTGTAGTCAGTGCAGCACTTGTCGGGAGGTCGATGAAGGGCGGTTCGTCGATCTGCTAGAGGTAGATGCGGCGTCGCGAACTAAGGTCGATCAGACCCGGGAACTACTCGACAATGTCCCCCTCGCCCCGGTTAAGGGCCGGTTCAAGGTGTACCTCATCGATGAGGTACATATGTTCTCGACCCACAGCTTCAACGCCTTGCTGAAAACCTTGGAGGAACCACCGCCGCACGTGAAGTTTCTGCTCGCCACCACCGACCCGCAGAAGGTACCGGCGACGGTGCTCTCGCGCTGTCTTCAGTTCAACCTGAAACGCTTGGTGCAGAAGCAGATCACCGCTCAGTTTGTCCGCCTCCTGGAGGCGGAGGGAATTGCGTTTGAGCCGCGGGCTCTGAACCTGTTGGCACAGGCAGCAGACGGCAGCATGCGGGATGGCTTGAGCTTGCTCGACCAAGCCATCGCCTTCGGCGGCGGGCGGGTGGCCGGAGACGAGGTACGGGCCATGCTGGGCACCGTGGGCCGGGAGCCCTGCTTGAGCCTGCTCCGGGCCCTCGCCATACTGGACCGACCCGGACTGCTAGACGGGGTGGCCCGCATCGCGGAGCTGACACCAGACTTCGCCGGTGTGCTGCAGGAGCTAATCGGCCTGCTGCACCGCGTTGCCCTCTATCAAGAGGTACCGGCAACCCTCAGGGAGGACGATCCCGAGCGCGAATGTATCGCGGACCTGGCGGGACAGTTGGCCCCGGAAGATGTGCAGCTCTTTTACCAGATCGCTCTATTGGGGCAACGGGATCTGTCCCTGGTTCCAGACCCGCGTACCGGGATCGAGATGGTCCTGCTGCGCATGCTCGCCTTCCGGCCTGATGCCGGAGATTAGGCAGAAACGGAGCAACGGGCTAAGCGGCAACCGACCTGGTCGCCGGCTTCGACGCGAGAGGTCCCGGAAGGGTCGGTTACCCGGCGGGATGTGCGGGTTCCAGCTGCTGCATCAGCGTCACCCGGCGCGTCAGGCGCGGACGATGGAGCCATGGAACGTGAGGGGGATACTGCACCGCCGCGGCTGGCGGAGGCGGTCGCGGCAACGACTGTACCTGACTGCCCGCTGGGGCTGACGAGCCCCGACGGCTTGCATAGTCCCGAGGATTGGCACCGTTTGGTTGCGGAGCTGGAGCTCGGGGGGGTGGCGAGTCAGCTCGCACACAACTGTGGGTTTGCTGGGTGGGATGGGCAGCGGCTATCCCTGACGCTGGACTTGGCAGGTGAGAACCTGCTGGGTACCTCCGCGGAGGAACGGTTGAAAGATGCCTTGGCTGGAGTATTGGGTGAGGGACTCGAGGTGGAGTTCCACATCGCCTACCCAAAACACGAGACTCCAGCCCAGCGTCGGGTCCGTCACCAGACCCGACACCAGGCCAAGGCCGAGGCCCTGATGCAGAACGACCCGGTGGCGCAGTTGCTCCAGGACGAATTTGATGCCCGCTGGATGTCTGGCAGTATCGAGCCGACTCTGAAAGATTCGCCACCGGTCCGAAGACCAGCGGCAACAAACAGTTAGGAGATAACCCAAGGTGAAAGGTGGACTAAGCAATATCCTCAAACAGGCCCAAAAGATGCAGGAGGAGCTGCAGAAGACCCAGGAGAAGCTGGCCCGGGAGGCGGTCACAGGCGAATCCGGCGGGGGTATGGTCAAGGTGACCATGGACGGCAAGTACGAGGTCAAGCGGATCAAGATTGACCCCTCGCTTATGGAGGACGACAGGGAGATGCTGGAGGACTTGGTAGCGGCGGCGGTTAACGCCACGGTGCAACGAGTCGGGGAGAAAACGCAGGAGAACATGGCGGACCTGGCATCTGGGTTGCAGCTGCCGCCCGGGTTGAAGCTGCCTTTCTGAGCTGTGACGGAACTTTCCCTACTTAACCAACTTGTGGATGCCTTGCGTTGTCTGCCGGGCATCGGACCTAAATCAGCGCAACGTATGGCATTCCACCTCCTGGAACAGGATCGGGAAGGAGGGCGGCATTTAGCCTCCGTCCTGGACGCGGCTATGGAACGTATCAGGCGTTGCAAGCGTTGCCGTACCTTGAGTGAGCAAGAATTATGCATCTTGTGTGCTAAGCCTGATCGGGATGATTCCCTGTTGTGCGTGATCGAACATCCCTCCGAGATCGTCGCCATCGAGCAGGCCACGGATTTTCGGGGACGCTATTTCGTACTCGGCGGCAGACTCTCGCCCCTCGACGGTGTCGGACCGGAAGTGCTGGGTCTTGATCTACTCGAGACCCAGCTGCGGGAACGGAAGATCGAAGAGCTGATCCTGGCTATCAGCCCGACGGTGGAGGGTAGCGCCACCTCGCACTTCATCGCCGCTATGGCGGTGCGCTATCAAGTGCGGACAACCCGTATCGCCCATGGGGTTCCCCTGGGTGGAGAGTTGGAATATGTGGATGGTGGCACCCTGGCCCACGCCTTCGCCGGCCGCCAAGATATAGAGCAATCCTGAATTATTCGACGCGGTTTGGGGAACGGATTTTTTTGCCGTAAAAACGCAACTCGGTTGGAATCAGATTGCTATTGCGAAAGAGAATTTGTGGTTTTCCTTTTTTACCGATTGGTCAATGCCTAACTTAATAGAAGTTTCCGATCCGCGAAGTCGAGAATGCGCACCCGATTTCGCTTTATTCTCAAACGATTACCTCAAGGTACACCCACGGGTAATGGAGTATGCGCCTATGCCAGACACCCTTTTCAGCAAAATAGCGGCTGGTGAGATCCCGGCGAATATCGTCTACCAGGACGAAGACGTGGTGGCCTTTCGAGACATCGGTCCCCAGGCACCCACCCATGTGCTGGTAATACCGCGTAAGCCGATTCCGACCATCAATGACCTGGATCCGGAGGATGCGGAGCTGGTGGGGAAACTATTTCTCGCCGCCAAGCGGATCGCTGCGGATGAGGGCATCGCCGAGGCCGGCTATCGCACCGTGATCAATTGCAATGCGGCGGGCGGCCAGAGCGTATACCACCTACATCACACCTGTTAGGTGGCCGCCCCATGCAGTGGCCTCCCGGCTGAGATCGAGCAGCGGGTGCTTTGTCTAGCCGTGTTCAGGAGTTAGTATGATACCCGTTATCCATAGGTTTTACTGCGCGCTGCATACCGCTCGTATCTCCCAGCGGCGTGGTTTTACCTGTTGGCATGGGGGGAGAGCCAGTGCTGATTCGTCGCGCCTTACGCCCGGACCTGCTAGGTGGTGCGGTTTGCCTTCCGTACAATCCACAGGCGGCGGGTAGCGTGTGGCAGTGCTGTTACATCTTCGCTCCAGGCAGGGGGAATGTCCCCGCTTTCAAGGACGTGGGAATCTGACAATAACGAGATCAATGGCGGTCAAACCGGAATCAGAAGGGAAGAGTCATCCCACGGCGGTCGAGCTCAAAGCGGCGGCCTTTACCCTGCCCGTTATTCACTTATTCGATGCTGACATGGATGCGGTAGCGGAGCATTTGGGTCCGAAGGTAGATCAGGCACCGGAGTTCTTCCGCAACACACCCGTAGTCGTCGATCTCTCGGCGCTCCCCCCAAGTGTGGGTGATATCCAGTTTCCTCTATTGGTAGGTCTCCTGCGCGGATACGGTGTGATCCCCGTCGGCGTGCGGGGTGGTAATGCCGCGCAAAACCAGGCTGCCGAAGTCATGGAGTTGGCGATCATGGGAGAGGCTCCCATTCGCAATCCCAAGCAAGTCGTTGCCAGACCGGAGCTGGAACCCTCTACACAGGCTACTGAGCAGGTATCGAAGGCTGTTGAAGCGAGCTTAGGGAGAACCTTCAAGTTGGTAACGCAACCGGTGCGATCGGGCCAACGGGTCTATGCCACAGGAGGCGACCTGTCGGTGGTGGGCCCCGTCAGTGCAGGGGCCGAGCTCCTAGCCGACGGGAACATTCACGTCTACGGACCCTTGCGGGGACGGGCGATGGCTGGTATGAACGGAGATGCCGATGCCCGGATTTTCTGTCAGGGCTTGGAAGCAGAGCTGGTGTCGGTGGCAGGACGCTACCGCGTCAGCGAGCGGATACCAAATATACTCAAGGGGATACCGGTACAAATCTTCCTGGATCAGGAAATACTGCGGATAGAAAGACTCTGATGGCGGTACATCCTGGTGCCATAGGAATCGGTCCCGAGTTGATCGGCGTTTCTTAGCGATCAAGCGCCTTAAGGAGGGCGGAATCTTGGCGAGAATCATCGTTATCACCTCCGGCAAAGGTGGTGTCGGCAAGACCACAACGAGCGCCTCGCTGGCCATGGGTCTGGCCCAGCGGGGCAATCGTACCGCGGTGATCGACTTCGACGTCGGCCTGCGCAATTTGGATCTGATCATGGGTTGTGAGAGGCGCGTGGTCTACGACTTCGTCAACGTCATCAACGATGAGGCGACCCTCAATCAGGCCCTGATCCGCGACCGGCGCTGCGACGACCTGTATGTGCTGCCGGCATCCCAGACCCGGGATAAGGAGGCCCTGACCAAGGAGGGCGTAGGCAAGGTCTTGGAAGACTTGACTCAGACCTTCGAGTATGTTGTCTGCGATTCGCCCGCCGGCATCGAGCATGGAGCAACCATGGCCATGTACTATGCAGACGATGCGGTGGTGGTCACCAACCCAGAGGTCTCCTCGGTGCGCGACTCAGACCGCATGCTCGGCATCCTGGCGAGTAGATCCCGCCGCGCTGAGAGCGGTGCTGAGCCCATCCGCGAGTACCTCCTGCTGACTCGGTACTCGCCGGAACGCGTCGCCAGAGGCGAAATGCTCAGCGTCGAGGACGTGCGGGAGATTCTATTCCTGGACCTACTCGGCGTAGTTCCCGAGTCCAAGTCCGTGCTCAACGCCTCCAACGCGGGGGTGCCCGTGCTCCTAGACCTGGAGAGCGAGGCCGGACAGGCCTACAGCGACATGGTTGCCCGATACCTGGGTGGGGAGCTCCCGCACCGCTTCCTTGAGGTGCGGAAGAAAGGCTTCTTTGGTCGGCTTTTCAAGGAGTGAGCTATGGGACTACTGGACATTTTCCGTTCATCGCACCCTGAGGGTTCCTCTGCCATTGCCAAGGAACGGTTGCAGATCCTGGTTGCTCATGACCGCACCGAACGTAACCGCCCGTCTTACCTCCCGAGGCTCCAGCGCGAGCTCCTGGATGTTATCCGCAAGTATGCGGATGTGGACATGAACGCCGTATCTATCAACTATGAGCAGGAGGACAGCCGTGAGATATTGGAGCTCAATATCGTTCTACCGGAGACTATGCAGCGATAGGCAAGCGCGTACAAGCTTCCCGAAAACCTGACCCTGTAGGGTAAGCCGTTTAGATCTGGCAGAGTGGAGAGTTCGTTCCCGCCCTTCCAGTTTGGCAGTGCCTCACGGGCCGGATCGTAGCCCTGTTCGTCTGTTTTCCCCTATCAAACCTGGCCTGTGGTTCTGCTGTAGGGCACTAATTGGTTGCCCTGGCTGATCTCCGGCAACGAAAAGGGCAGCGCACTGCGCTGCCCTTTTATTGGAGCCAACCAGTCGGATCGGACCGACCGATTCGGATCCCCTTCGCTCAGTATCCACCTTTACGTGCTACGAAGGGGAGACCGGCAATCTTATTGCCCTGTTTGCTGGGTGCTCTGGGGAAGAGTTTGTATAAATCCTTGCTGCCGATTTTCTTACCCCAGTGTTTACCCATATCCTTGTTGATCTGGCGTTCCATGGGGTGGTTACCGTTGTTGTTCAGATACTCGTCGCGCAGGTATTCCAGCACATCCCAGTGATCTTGGGTCAGCTCGATGTCTTCCTCGGCGGCCAGTTTCTTGGCCACGTCCCGACTCCAGTCTTGGGGATTGAGCAGATTACCGTTGGCGTCGGTTTCGATAGTTTCGCCTTGTACCTCAATAGCCATGTTGCGCCCTTCTCATCTCAAGCAGCCGATTGTTGTGGGAGATAGCTGTTTATCATACCTAGATTTTCCACCATGATGCATGTCTCTGAACCCTAGGTCGCGCCGGGGGTGGAGGATAAAAGCATGAACAGCACCCCATCACGACACGGATCTCTTGGTAGAATCCGTCTTCGTGTTGCTGAAGCGCAATCTCCTGTTCGTGTTTCTGCTGCCCCTATGGCTCCTGAAGGTCGGGGCACACCTGAAGCATGCTATCGCGGCTCGGGTCACTATCGATGCTGGGTTTGTTGCCATGCCAGGGTAGTTTCTTGAATTACCTGAAGCAGGAATATGCCAACGGACGCCGGACGCAGGCTCATCCTGGCTACTGCCGCAATGAGAAATATGCTGCGGCCGTTGCGCTGAATCTGGGTATTTCTCACGAAATTGTAGCCAGTGTTGAGGAATCTCCTGGTTTTCATCCCGCTAGTGTTAGCTCACCGGTTGGGCGACGTGGTCTTGGTAGGGCAGGCGCTGCTAGTCTTTATGGCGTTCTGGTTGCGTGCATCCAGTGTTTGCCTACCTAGCGAAGCCGAGTTCTGCCGTCGGGAATTCTCTGCTTGACGGTGCTGCAGGGTTGGTTATTGCCAGTCATACTGGGCACCCGCTTCGTGACGGTCGGTGGTGCTATCGCAAACGATGTCTACAGCAAAAACTACCACCAGGCCGGTACCTTCGGTTATACGGGAGTCATTCGCTACGACAACCTCAACGAACTCTTCGCGCTGGCGCGGGAGTCGAACCAAGACTACGAGTATACCTTGGCTTGGATCGACTACTTAGCCACCAGGACTCAGCTCGGTCAGGGCCTGTTCATCCGCGGTAAGCAGCCCAGTCCATTGCCGGCAAACCCCCGCGACCATCGACTTGGCAGTTGAGTGTCCTGATCGATCCCTCGTTTAGCCTGATCAATGGCCTGACACTCAAGCTGATCAACTGCCTGTACCACCATCGGCAACCGTCGGACCGGGTGAAAGGCATGGTGCATTACGAGCCCCTCTTCTATTCCCCAGATGCAATTCAGGCCTGAAACCGGATCTACAGCTCCAAAGGATTCCTGCAGTATCAATGTGTCGTACCCACCGACCGGGTGGAAGACGCAATCCAGAACCTGGAGCGCGTCGCCAAGGCCGGTGTCGGTTCCTTTCTGACCGTGCTCAAACTGTTCGGCGACCAGCCACACCGGGACTTTTGTCATTCTCCCTACCAGGCGCAGCCCTGGCCCTGGATTTTTCCAATAACGGCGTAAAGACCCTACGCTTGCTGGACCGGCTGGGTACAGTCACCAGCGCCGGTTGGCACGCCTGAATCCTGCCGTGGCCGTAATATTTCTAAACTGCCTACCCCCATTGGAAGGCCATGGAGGCCTATCTAGATCCACGCGTTACGTCCGGTTTTTGGCGGCGCGCAGCGGCACGAGGGTAGTAGTAGATTTGGTAGTGACCAAATTTTAAGTGGTGAAGTCTACCAGACTCCCTCTGCGTCATTCTGGCAAGGGTAGCCGGAATCTAGCTGCCAGGGATAGCAAAAACAGTGTAGGTTCGAATCATTCCATCGCTCAGACCATTCCACTTTAAATTTAACCATTACCGGTATGATCATGAGAAAGGCACTCGTCATTAGGGCAACCTCCGCCATCACGCAGGTGACAGCGAGGCGCTTTTCCGAGGTGGGAGGAGCCCTGCTCCTCATCGCACGCACAGCGGACAGACTCCCGATGATCGCCGACGACCTGAGAGTATGCGACGCATCAGGGGCCAGGTGCAGACGCTGGACTGCTCGATTACGAGTACCACCAGGTGCTTATCGAAACAGCGGTCGAGGCATTCGACGGCCTCGACTTGGTATTCATCGCTCACAGACCTGCTGGTCCAGCAGGTCTGTGAGCGGTCCTTTGCTGCGACCCGGCAGATATTCGAGGTCAATGCCCTGAGCACCATCTTGCTCTTAACCTATCTGGGCTAACTACGTTGAGGCGGAGGGGCGAGGGACCATTGTCATGACCACCTCGGTAGCCGGAGACCCCAGCAGACAAAGCAGCTATAGTCTATGGTTCCAAAGGGGCCGTGTCCATCTTCCTACAAGGGCTGCGGAATTGGCTCCACAAGTCCGGCGTCAATTTCACTACTATCAAACAGGGTCTTGCCGAAAGGTGCTCTTTTGGCCACTCTAGCAGCTGTTCATAATCCCCATCCGCCGCCACTGAAGCCCCTACCGGCAGCGTTCCCGTCGGTCTGCCCCTGCTCACGCCGGCATTCCGCACCAACGATCAAGTAATCTGCTTCAGCTTTTCGCCTGACTTCGAGGAGGGAGGCACCACCCCGGCACCTGCCGCGGCGAGACCGCCCTGGGTTGGGTCCCGCTTAATGTCGAAGGTGGCTTCAGCAGCACCGGTGCCTGGGATCCGTACCGAAATGCTGCCGCCAGCCTAGGTCCTGTTTACATTCACGACTACTACGTTGATTTTACAGACAACCCGAAGAATGACTGGGGAGGCTAACTCTGATGATCCAGAAGAGTGTTTCCGGGGAGTCAGAAACCCTCTGATGATGAGCTATGCCGGCTTGAGCAGGCATTAGAAAAATGTGGTTGGCGAGGTCTATATCGACAGTAGTCGGGGCGAGAAGACAACCTTCGTGATCGTCACGGTAGAGGTCGCCGAGCGGAACGAACTGCACACCTTTGCAGTGACCCCCAAACGATGGGTTGTCGAACGTTCGTTTGCTTGGTTAGAAGCGTGTCGAAGGTTGTGGGAAAACTGCGAGCGAGAACTCGATACCAGCTTGCAATTTGTGACCTTGGCTTTCCTGGCCTTGTTACTCCATAGATCGTAGAAAGGCTCTTAGATATCGACCCGCAAGCTACAGCCTATAAATGGGAAATATGTCGCAGAGAGAAGTATCCTCGTGCCCCTGACGTACATACTGCTCAGGCCAGCAGTCGAGCCTTCGATATGGCTGAATCATAGGCTTTATCGGCAACCATCTTTCGAACCTCAAGCTCATCAATGCGGGACCAATCGCTTGGGTGCTATTCTTTTGGATGCACCGGCCGTGTGCTGATGGACTCTGATCACTGTATTGTCAATGAAGCCTTCTTCAAGATCAGACTTATCGAATACTCCAGACCACACACCAAGCTTCCGCCAACGTGCGAAGCGCTGGTATACGCTATTCCAGTTTCAAATTTTGCTGGGAGATCGCGCCACGGGGCACCTGAGCAGGCCAACTACGGAGATCGCTTCCACGAACAATCGGTTAGCCACTCCATCCACGGCCTGACTTTGCTTGGCAACGGGCATTGAATCCGTTCCCATTGGTCGTCACGCAAAGTCAGGCGAACCACTTCTACTCCCCTAAAACGACTGAGTTGCGCGTAGTCTATCAGCTTAAATGTCAACACGATCTAGTTGCCTATGGGTACCTGAAGTGCCGGGGAGGTACCCGGCACTTATCACTATCACCACCCGAATCATCCGACATGCCTGACAGCTTCTCCGGATCCGTTTGGGAAACTTTCTTTTCCATTCTAGTAGCCCTTAGTAGAAGGCTTCCTCTTCTCCAAAACTTCAGTAGGGGGCTTCTCCCCACCCGGTGAATCTGATGGTTCCTCCTCAACTTTGAAAGTGGTATTTGATGTCGGTGATTTCGCACCCCCTGTATGGTATTTCTTTGCACGTTCCCACGAGTGCAAGATACATGATATCTTTAGTTCTTCGAGGGCTGTCTCCAGAATTTGGAGGTTGCGGTTGGTGCAGCTGTAGGTTAGGAGTCTGCTATTGAGTGGTAATTCCTCCTCATGCTAACAGTCAACACCCACCTGAGTAAGTGCCTCGATCTTGATCTGTTTGGCTTAAATATCAACACGTCCTAATCGTAGCTGCTCTCGACCCGGAGGCCTACACAAGCGACCAGTCCGCCTATCTCATCCCCATGCGGCCCTCTTTACTGCCTGCCGAGCTCGACGATACTTAGCGCCCACGCAACCCCTACAGAGGGCTGGCCACCCTTCGGGACGGAGGACCGCGCTGACTTCTATTTCTTCGACCGCGCGGATCTCATCCCGCAGCAGCGAACGCCTGACCATCCTCATTGGCTCCCTCAGTAGCGGCGAATCCTCGCTGACCGGCACCGGGCTGGTCCCCATGCTTGTCAAGCGCGGCGGTTGGTTCGGACCGGCACGGGACGCCGCATGCCTTATGGTGCGTGAGGGCCGCACTCTGGTCCAGCGTACTGAAGAACGCGCACGCCTCAACAGGCTACTCGCCGATTCGCCGATAGGTTTGGTGCAGGTGCTACAAGAATACTTGGCTGACAGCACCGGTACCACCCTACTGCTGGTCGTTGACCAGTTTGGAGAAGTCTTTACCAATGTCCCCCGGATCAGGCATGGGGATTCATCACCACGCTGGAGAATCTGGGCGGCCCAGATCTGCCGGTGCATCTATTGACTGCCATGCGTGCAATGTCCCGCCAGGCCCTTCGTCCAGCCGTCCCGCCTCTAGGTCAATCCCCTAAGCACGGCGCTGCCGATCGCCGTCAAAGTCCCGGACTAGGCCCTAGGCATGCGCTTCGCACCCGGCCTAGTGGAGACCATACTCAATGAGGTAGCCGATCAGTCGGGCTGCCTACCCCTGCCCCAGTTTCCCCCCACCCGCCTGTAGGACGAGCAACGCCGCACCAGCCCGACCTGGAACGCATCAGCGCCGTGCGCCGTGTCCTCCCCAGCTATGCCGATGGGGTCATCAATGTCCTTCCTGAACCGAACGTATCCGCACACGGCGCATCCTGGTCCAGCTAGTGCGCTCGCCACAGCAGGACGAATCCGCTACCTGCTAGGTGGCGAGCTTCTGGCGCATCCCTGCGCAGGATTAGGATCTGCTCCCCGATCTAGCCTGCAGCCAGCTCAGCTAGTTGAAGCTTAAGGCTGGCTCGCCGCCAGATCTGCGGACCTGAGTCAGGACGACAGTGACCACATCCGCGCTTGAACCACCGCACCCGGCGGCGCAAGCGTGTGGTTTAGACCAGCGTCACTGCTGTCATCTTGATCCTCGCCGCCTTCGGTGCCATGGGCTTGGTGGCAATGGCAGAGGACGTTGGATAGGCGGTAGCTGCTGCCTGGCAGGCCGATGAAGCCTGCGAATAAGCCGAGCCTGACCGGGATGAAGCGAAAGGGCTGGTGCGATACATGACGTTCGATCTACGGGGAAAGCTCGATTCCATCAGTCGCCTTGATCTCTTGCAAGGCGCGCTCCGCCAAGTCGATGCCTATTATGGTTGTATGGGTATTTAAGGGTCAGAAGGCGAGGGTTATGCATGGTCGCTCGTTGAACCTGATCCTCATCGGCGTGGTTCAGCAGGCCCTCGGCGACTTATCAGGCGTGGAGCACTCATTTAAACAAGCGAGGCTGCTCGAAAAAATCGTTGCCAGTGACCCTGAGAGCACTCATTGGCAATGTGAATACTCGGTGAGCCTGATCAAGATGGGCGACATCAAATCTAAGCAAGGCAATCTGGCCGGTGCTCCGGACGCCTACCGAAATTGTCATTTGAACTGCTTAAGACACAGAGCGCGCAGAGTAGCTTGAGTTGGATTGTGGGTAGAAGGCTTGCAGTGTGCTGGTTGCAGAAACAGGCTCTTATCGTGTTCTCTGCATTCTCAGTGTCTTTAAGGTTCAAAGCCAAGACGACGGTTCAGCAGTGGTTATTATTTGGTAGCCCTGGATGATTCGTAGTCAAAACACTATTCGCTGCCATACTCGCGTATGATTGACACATGGAGATGGATCCAATGTTGGATGGGCTCGACCGCGGTGCAATCGCTAGCCGGCTGCGATCCGGCTGGGTATCCCGTCTCCACGCCCAGGAGCTGCCGAGGGTAGCGTATCGGGAACCCCGGCCGGCGGCGGTGCTGGTGCCCATGTTTCGACACTGGAAGGCTTGGCATCTGCTCTTCATCCGCCGTACTGAGTATCCGGGGGACTATCATAGCGGCGAGGTTGCCTTTCCCGGCGGTCGACAGGAGCTGGGGGATACGGATGCAACCGCGACGGCGCTGCGCGAGGCGCAAGAAGAAATTGGGCTGGATCCCGAGCGAGTGATTGTGCTGGGGGAGCTGCAACCACTGCATACGGCAAGTGACTACCTGATTACCCCCGTGGTAGGCGAGATCCCATGGCCCCTGGCGCTGAGACCGGATCTGAGTGAGGTCGCGCGGGTGTTCGGTATCCCCCTGGCCTGGCTGGGGGATGCTGCTAACCGGCGGATACTCACCTGGCCGGCGCCAAATCACCCTGAGGCCAGGGAGGTGTTCTTCTACGAGAGGTTCAACCAGGAGCTGTTGTGGGGAGTGAGCGCGCGCATCACCGTAGATTTTCTCGACGTACTTGCCAGCTCCGACCGTCCGGAGAATGGATGACATGATCAATTGTCCCGAGCACCATAGGCGGGCATCGCTTTCACCTCTGGATTTCTGGTATGGCTCGATCCTGGGTCGAGAGCTGGCCGGGCAGGAGGTGCGGTGTCTAGAGCGTATGTTGCGGGATACCTTTGGCTATTACCTGCTCCAGGTCGGCGGAGGCACGGGCCTCTCGGAGGCGATCCGGGTCAGCCGCATCCAGCGGTGCATCTTGCTCCTGTCGACTGCTGCCCCCTATCCCTATTCCCTCGGATTACAATTGGTTGCTGTCCCTGAGCGGCTTCCCATCGCCACCGATAGTGTGGATCTGGTGGTATTGCCCCATACGCTGGAGTTCGCGGATGATGCCCGCCAAGTGTTGCGGGAAGCGGAGCGGGTGCTGATCCCCGGGGGGCGGTTGGTAGTGTTTGGTTTCAATGCCCTGAGCCTGTGGGGCCTGTGGCGTCTGCTGCGACGGGGACATGGCGGCGCCCCCTGGTGCGGCAAGTTTCTGACCTCCTTCCGCATCGGTGACTGGCTGTCGCTGCTCGGCTTCGATATCGAGCGGCAGGAGATGCTGATGTTTCGCCCCCCCTGGCGCCGCGCTCTGTTGCAGCAGTTTTCGTTTCTGGACACCCTGGGACGGCGGTTCTGGCCGGTGCTGGGCGGCGTCTATACCCTGCGGGCCATCAAACGGGTATCCACCCTGACACCGCTACGGACCTCCTCCTGGAAGAGCCAGCGGCCGGTGCTGACCGACGGGGCGGTGGAGCCTACTACACGGGAGACCGCCACCTGCAGCGTCGGACCCGATAGAGTGGGGGAGGGGACTTGTGTCTAATCCCGGGTCTGAACAGGTAGAGGTCTTCAGCGACGGAGCTTGTCAGGGTAATCCGGGCCCCGGCGGTTGGGGTGTCCTGCTGTGCTACGGCGCGCATGAGAAGGAGCTCTGGGGTGGGGAGGCCGACACTACTAACAACCGCATGGAATTGATGGCCGTGATTCAGGCTCTGGAAATCCTGAAACGTCCCAGCCAAGTGCGTGTTACTACCGATTCCCAATATGTGAAGCGGGGCGTCACAGCCTGGATATCCCGCTGGAAGCATAACGGTTGGCGCACGGCGGATCGTAAACCGGTTAAGAACCGGGATCTGTGGGAACGCCTGGACCAGGCGGCCGCGCAGCACCGGCTTAAGTGGCGCTGGGTACGGGGGCACGCCGGATATCCCCGGAACGAACGGGCAGACCGGCTTGCCAAGCGCGGGATTCCAGGTGGTGGTTGAATTTCGAGTGGCATGGTTGCGCGACCTAGTGATTTATGCCCCTACTGCTTTTGCCATCCTTGGTGCCTGATCCACGGCACTTGGAATCTCCCTTCCCTTTTTGATTCCCTCTCTCCAAAGCCCCTCTAGCCTCTCAGTGCGGTCCGGTAGGGCAATGCACCCGGGGAAAGACACATTCTCCCAGGCCTTCAGCTGGGAGGCCACGGCAAAGAGGTTATCCACGCGCGGATTGCCCGCTGCGTTCAACTGCGCATTAGGCTCTTAGGGCTATCGCGCAGGAGTAACCTGCCGATGCCAGGTTGGTGTTCAGGAATGTCTATGATCAAGAAGCCTTCGGAGACACCATTGTTCCAGTCAACTACCCCCTGCTGGCTAGTGGGCGTAAGCAATACAGGATCGGATGTCCTCAGGCTCTAAGCCAGGGGTAACCTTCAAGGGTAGTGGATGGGGAATCTCTGGCGGAGGGCATTGAATGGAAAAGCGGGAACCCCGTTGGACCACCAATGCTTCCGATACGAACTCGCACCAAGTTGATGGTGGAGGTTACCGCCACCGCAACCAGTAAACCGTTGGAAAAGGCAATGCAGCTGATGATGCCTGCGAACATGCTGACTGCTGTTGCCTTGCGCGAGAGCACACCGACCAGGAAGGCAGTGAGGATAGGCCTGTAGAAAGCCGAGCCGATCTTGTTGATACTCCCAATGATGGTATCCGAGGTGCTGCCGACCACAAAGCTGAGCAGCAGGGTACATCGTTCGGTGAGGGTGCAGCCCCGCTCGACGAAATCGCGCATGGTGTCGGTGGACAGGGAGTTGATTGCCTATTCCTTGCCAAGGAGGCGCACGCTATCGACATCTGCTGCCTGGAAGGCGTCGCTCTTCGCCGACAAGTTAATTAAGTAATCAGTGCCTTATCTTCTAGATAAATAATCTAGTAATACTAAACTCTGTTATGTTGCAGTAGCATAAAGTTGTGGAATAGATCTTTCCTTTCATGTCCAGGTGAAGTAACCTCGTGCCATATAGACCCAATCCGGTATGATCTTCATGATCCCTACCGGTCCTCAGAGTACACGTCTTTTCCGCTAGATCATGGCTAGGACATTGATGTTCATTATACCTGACGCTGATCTTAGGCATGATCCACCATCCCCCAGACCATCTTTCTACCTAAATAAAAAACTTCATCGGAAATGCCAGATTGGACCAATGCATATTCGGAACGATCCATAGAGTGCTTGACAATCTCACCACTGATTAGCTCGACATGCCCATCCTCGTATTGCATCAAATCGTCTACGGTTTTCAATTCTTGGTCGGCGCACGCCACACTGTGAGTGTGGTTGCTCATCACCGCGTAGGCAGTCCCATCGATGGCAAACAGAGCGCTGACTCGATGCATACGTTCAGGATCCAGCCGAGGCGGTGGTCGATATTCAGGTCCGAAAAAGGAGTCTCGCCGTACAGGAAGGTACGGCGTGCGCAATTATCTCTTAACCCTGAGGAACCGGTTACTTTACCAACTTCTTCTGGAAGTGCGTGCCGGTCACGCAGAAGCTTCGCCAATAGGAGCAGCTTCTGTCCTTGCATACAGTCGGTGCAACCGCATAGCCGCGGCTGAGTAATCACCGAGTCCACCTTGCCGAACTTGTCGTACCACTGCATCCCCGAGTGCTTTGATGCTATTCAAGGTCGATATACCACATACCACGTTCCAGGTACGTGCGGACATAGCTCATAATTTTCTCGGGTGAATTGACCCTGACATCGTCCTGGTTTGCGCATATGGGAGCAGTGCTGAAAAGATGCTGTCGTACTGTTCGGCAGAGGTCTTCCAATTGATTTCTATTGCCGTGTCCAGGGGGCTGGAGAGGGTTTCGGTTTGGTTGCGAGATACAGTGATCTACAGAGCACCAATCGGTAGGGCTGGCTCCAGGGTGAGATCCCTGGTTCGCTTCTTCAGCTTGATCAGGGTCTCTTTCCCTTTGGAGCTGATATGGATGTGGTTGTAAGAGTGCCTGATGATCTCTTCGTTGGTGGACAGGAGGAGTACCTGATGGGGGCTGCAGGGAAGTAGCGCACTGCCAGGTTGTGATGATGACCGGTCTTGCCTAACAGTTTGCAGAAGGATTCCAGTATGTGTGCCTGGATATTATCTAGGTAGCGGGCGACGACTTGATGATGGAGGGCTTTAGGGTTCTTGCAGACCCGTGCGAGTGAGTCAGGATGTGCACCTACTCGTAACGGGTCTGGGCCGTGATCTCTACAAGTAGGTCGTCTACCGGAACCAGGGGTAGGAGACCAGCGACCAGATCGCGCAGGGCATCTTTACATTGGGCTTTCTCTTTCAATAATGCTCCGTGAGTGGTCTGCGGGGCGTTGCGTCCTTGAGAGATTACTTCCCGAGGCCTCATAGGCCTCCCGCTGTTTGTCGATTTTTTTGGCTAGGCTTCGGTCTCCTTAACCAGCATCTTTTCGGTCGTGACCGTTCGCTTAATCTCTTAGTTCAGGTGTGCGATCTTTGCCTTGGTTTCGGCGAGTGCCGCGAGAACGGCGTCATCGAGAGTCTCCCCACGCTGTTTGCGGTCGAATACATTGAGATCTGCAATGACGATATCATCCAGGATCATGGGCTTGGGTTGCCGTCTCCAATGCTGATGCCAGGCTGGGGTCCCCGGTGCCGGTTCCGGGGCAGGCCCTGCCTTTCTTTATGCTACCCCTTGATGGCCTCATGCTTGGATGCGGGTTGCCGGGCCCGGTTGATGGCGTCTTCGCGGTCGTCGAAGTTGACGGGTGATGCTGAACAGCTCCCGGGTTAGCTCATAGTGAAGCCGGTGGTGGCCGCACAGGTCCTTGAGCAGCTGCCATCTCCGGGGGCCCCGAGCATCTTGGTTGTTCATCCAGCGGGCAGCAGGGATAGTCCTCACTGGTGGCGTCTCGGTAGATGCCGGGGAGGAGGTCTTCCAGCTCGTGTTTATCGACCATCTAGATGCAGCGGATTTCCTGCAGCTCTTCTAGGGAAATCAGCCAGATGTCCCGGACGTCTCGAAGGCTGTTTGTGCGGATCTGGGTTTGCGCCGTAAGCAGCCTGGGCAGCTAGTTTGCCCTTGCTTGTTGGTGTAGGACCCGAGAAGATTTCGCATCTGGATTTCATGAGCTGCACCGCGCCGTTCATGCGGCAGAGGTCGCGCAGATAGCGGTCCGTCTCGCTTGCGAAAATCTGGTGCATTCGGATTTCTAGCAAGGGCAGCATCCACTCCTTTTACTCGTCGTTTCGGATTATCGCGGCCATGGATCTATCCTGTCCCGCCAGTGTGCAAACCCAGCAGCCGAATCTGGAGTCGTCGCAGCTTGGTGTTGAGTCTTCCGCGAATCGTAGCCCCAGGGGTTGGGCTGCTTCATCAGAAACAGCCATACATTGTCATTGATCCAATCCTTGATCGGGGGGGTATGGATCAAGGACCCGTGTAGCCTATGTTCGGACTGAGCCGATGGCGCACAAGGCCTTTTTCGTGCTTTGCCATATTAGCGGCCCGGCGGAGGCTTTCCGCTTTGCTAGCGCCCAGAACTAGGGGCGCTTCACCGCTGGATTGGTGATAAAGGCGTTGGAGGGCGCAATCCTCAGCCGTTCCGTACACCAGTGAAACTTGTGCCGTGGTGCCGGATAGCCGCATCCAATCAAGTTGACCCAGAACGAGTCCTCCAGCTTGGGTCGCAGTAACCTTGATACGACCACGACCAGCATTTCTGTCTGCTCGGCGTTGCGTGCCATGACCTGGGGCGAATTCTCGACCCAGGTGGAAACAATGGGGTTCTCGACCAAGGTGTCGGTGGAGATAACATGGACGGTCTTCCGGCGCTGATTCAGCGACAAATCGGTGATGGTGCTCCAGATCAGCTGCAGCATGGCGGTGGAGTTCTTATCGTTGGAATAACCCAGGATCCAGGGTATCTCGTCCGCGGCATAGAGCGTGTGAACCTCCTGCCAAAGATTAAAAGTCGTATAACCAGACAGCTTCTTAACTACGAATCACGCGGGTCGGTGCGAATCAATCCGCAAAGATTCACGTGATTCGTAGTTTTTCTTTTTTACCAACCGGTAACGCTTGATTTAATGGCATTGAGTTACAGGAACTGTCGCAGGATAGTCTGGATCTCCGCAGTAGTGCTGATACGTGGCCCCAGGCTCGTCACCAGCCTAGCAGAGGCTGCTGCTGCCAGGTCCCCTGAGCGTTTGTGGCTCCAGCCCTGGGTGCGACCGTAGAGGAAGGCACCAGCGAACATGTCGCCAGCACCTAGGGTGTCGACCGCACTGACCTTAACCGGCGCAACCTCGATCATGGCATTGCCGTCGTAGACCAGTGCACCGTTAGGGCCCCGGGTGATTGCGAATTCCTTTGCGATCGTCTTCAGGAAGGCGCTGGCCGTATTCAGATCTTCGGTATCTGCCATGCCCTTGGCCTCAGCTTCGTTGGCGAAGAGCAAGTCTACACCACTACCGATCATCTCCATGAGACCTACCTTGAAGTGGGTCACCATGTTGGGGTCCGAGAGGGAAATGGCGATTTTGACCCCCGCCGCCTCGGCGATCCCCTTGGCGGTGATGGACAGCCGACGCGCCGAGTCGGATGTGACCAGGTAACCTTCTATGTAAAGGTAATCAGAAGCGCGTAGGGCTCCTGGGACTAGCTCTTGTTCGGACAGGTCGCCGCTTACGCCTAAGTGGGTCACCATAGTCCGATCCGAGTCCGGAGTAACCAGGACCACGCAGCACCCGGTGTGCCCATCCTCCCGATGGGTGTGATGGTTAGTATCCACATCGCCGGCGACCAGGTCTTCCATGTAGAAGTGACCGAGGGTGTCGTTGGCTACTTTGCAGGAATAGAAACCCCTGCCGCCAAGCTGGCTGAGCGCGATGATGGAGTTGGCTGCGGAACCACCTGAACCCTTCCGGGGGTGGTGTTCCTTGAGGTAATCCATGATCCGGGTCTGATAGTCGGCGTCAGCCAGGGTCATGATCCCTTTGTCGATCTGCAGCTTTTCGAGGTCGCTAGCATCTACCTCGTATTCCATATCCACCAGGGCGTTGCCAATGCCGTAGACGTGATATTTCTGCATACCCGATACCAATTTGCGTTGATTCGCGTTCATTTCCGGCAAAAGAGAAGGCTCTTTACGGGTTCCGGACTGCTTTCCTCATACCAACAGGGACAGGCACAAAATCACGGATGAACACGAATCAATCGGATACAAATTTGTTTCCCGCGCCTGTGGGGGCAAACATTATTCGTGTTAATTCATGGTTCTTCGTTCCCTGCGTCCACTCCCGCAAGATGTTATTGGCACTACTGTACTAGGGGGTATTCTCAATCAACAACCTGAATCCGTGAGGTTAACTCTGGGGTTAACCCCGAAGCGATGGTTTTGCTGGTATTAGAAATTGGCCACGACGTCCACCGGATGACCAGGACAATCTTAGTCTATTGAGTAAAATCACCGTGTTACCCCTAATTGAGAATACCCCCTAGTACTCGTTCCCGTCCATGCTTCTGGTAGAGGGATGGTAATCTGGCCCGTCTCTGACTTCTCCTATTATTGCAGTTTGATAGCCTTGGAAGTTTGTGAATAAAGGCAACGCAGCACGCACAGGCTCAAGCATGCCACTGTGCTGTTGAAGGTCGATGCGGGGGTCCTGAAGTAGCGTGATGTGCAAACCGTGGAGGCATTCGCGTGTACCTCACGAACCGTGTCTAACCTTAGACCCAACCTTTCCGCTTGCCGAAGCATGGCGGTTGCTGATCGGCTGGGGATTCATTATACCTCCAAGCATGGCAGTTGGTTTGAACATTGCCGAAGTCGAACTGAGCCTGTTCACTAGGTAATGCCTGAAAATGTCGGACAGGCTGGCGTTTCCTTGCCAGCGTGATTGTGTTCCTGCTTTACCCCCGCATCGAGTCGAAGAATTCTCCATTGGTCTTGGTGGTTTTGAGCTTGTCGTGCATAAATTCCATAGCGGCCAGCTCGTCCATGGGATGCAGGATCTTGCGTAGAATCCACATCTTCTGTAGGTCGTCCTGCTTCATCAAGAGCTCCTCACGACGGGTGCCGGAGCGGTTGATGTTGATGGCGGGGAAGATACGCTTCTCAGCAATGCGACGGTCGAGGTGGATCTCCATATTGCCGGTGCCCTTGAACTCTTCGTAGATGACATCGTCCATGCGCGAGCCGGTTTCCACCAGGGCGGTAGCGATGATGGTCAGGGAGCCGCCTTCCTCCACGTTTCTCGCAGCGCCGAAGAAGCGTTTGGGACGCTGCAGGGCGTTGGCGTCCACGCCGCCGGTGAGGACTTTGCCGGAGGAGGGCACTACCGTATTGTAAGCTCGGGCCAGCCGGGTGATGGAGTCGAGTAGGATGACGACATCCTTTTTGTGTTCCACCAGACGCTTGGCCTTTTCGATAACCATTTCGGCTACTTGGACATGACGGGTGGCGGGCTCGTCGAAGGTGGAGGAGATGACCTCGCCGCGTACCGAGCGCGCCATCTCGGTGACCTCTTCCGGTCGCTCATCGATGAGCAGCACGATGGGGAAGCACTCCGGGTGATTGTGGGCGATGGACTGGGCGATATTCTGCAGCATCATGGTCTTGCCGGCTTTGGGCGGAGAGACGATGAGGCCGCGTTGGCCCTTGCCGATGGGGGCACACAGGTCGATGGTGCGGGCGGTAATGTCCTCGGTGCTGCCGTTCCCGATCTCCAGCTGCAGCCGTTGGTTTGCGAACAGGGGTGTGAAGTTCTCGAACAGGATCTTATGCCTGGCATTCTCCGGGCGATCAAAGTTGATGTCGTTGACCTTGAGTAACGCGAAGTAGCGCTCGCCGTCCTTGGGAGGCCGGATCTTCCCGGAGATAGTATCGCCGGCGCAGGCCGAAGCGGCGGATCTGGCTCGGCGAGATGTAGATATCGTCCGGTCCAGCCAAGTAGGATGCATCGGAGGAACGCAGGAAGCCGAAACCATCCTGCAATATCTCAAGCACACCGTTCCCGTGGATATCTTCACCTTTTTTTGCCTGGGCCTTGAGAATCGCGAAGATGAGCTCTTGCTTGCGGGATCTTCCCATGCCCTCGATGTTGACGGTTCGGGCTAGATCTACGAGGGCGGGCACCGGCATTTTCTTCAGTTCAGTCAGATTCATGATGCTATTTGCGGTTGAAAGGCCAGTTTAAATTCAGGATGCCTGTATGCGGTAAGGATGTTCCGCTATGTTCGATCCCATCACGTTTGATCAGCTCACTGAATTGAACATGAAACCAGGTCGTAAAGCGCGGGTTTGGCTCCGGGCGCTGGGAAACCCCTGGCAGGGATTTTCTTAAGGCTCTCCCCCGATTGGCCCTATCCGGGATGTAGATCGGGCGGCGAGGCGCGGGGGCACTGACCTGTGTGTTGTCTATGGATCATCTTGTGGAAAGCGAGGTGCGTCTGACGTGTCCGAGGTCGGGATGCTGCAACGCCCCGCTCGGATATAGGAGACATGCGTCGCAGTGAAGGTTTCCTCAGGTGGCGGATGTTGCGGCGGAGGGCGCCTCGTCATGGGCGCCGCAGTCAGCTAGTCTATCTCGATTTAGATTGCGGTGGACAGGCCGCTTCCCGCTAGGCTCACAAATTACTGTCGATAAAGGCAGTGAGCTGTGACTTGGAGACGGCACCAACCTTGGTCGCCTCTACCTCGCCTTCCTTGAACAGCATCAAAGTCGGGATGCCACGGATTCCATAGCGGGGAGGGGTGTTCGGATTGTCGTCAATGTTGAGTTTGGCAACCTGGACTCTGCCTGCGTACTCGTCGGCGATCTCGTCCAGCACGGACGCGATCATTTTACAGGGACCGCACCAGCCGGCCCAATAATCGACGAGTACCGGCTTGGAGCATTGTAAGACTTCCTGCTCGAAAGAGTCATCCGTTACATGGACGATGCGTTCGCTCACAGCGATAATCTCCCGTTGGGTTGGTTTTTACAGGGATGTAGGCCTGCCATTTACGGCGTTTGGCGCTGAGACGGAGGTGGGGGAATTGGCGTCGGTGTGCTCTTCGGATTAAGATACTATTTTGAGCCAAGAATTCAAAAGTATGCAACCCCTCCCGTGGGCAAGTAGGGGTAAGCTAGCCGATTCTCCATCCGTTAGTTCGTAGCCATTGTTCATGACCCAGACCCACCTAACCGACACGCGATTCGACTCCTTTGACCTCGACCTCCGTATTCTCCAGGGCCTTCAAGACGCCGGATTCGTCTATTGTACGCCCATCCAAGCGGAGCTCCTCCCGCTGGCACTGCCCGGACGGGATGTGGCCGGGCAGGCCCAGACGGGGACCGGAAAGACGGCCGCATTTCTGGTCACCGCCCTGCAACGGCTCGTTACGCAAGATCCGCATCCACAACGTCGCGTGGACCAACCGCGGGTTATCATCGTGGCACCGACCCGTGAGCTCGCCGTCCAGATCCACAAGGATACAGTAGTTCTTAATCGTTATACGGGAGTTCGTCTGGGCTTAGTTTACGGCGGCACCGGTTATCAGGAGCAGCGTGATATCCTGAATACCGGGGTAGACATCCTGATTGGGACCCCCGGACGGCTTATCGATTATTACAAGCAGCGTGTCTTCAATCTACGTGCGGTGGAGGTGGCGGTCATCGACGAGGCGGACCGTATGTTCGATCTCGGCTTTATTCGCGATATCCGCTATCTGCTGCGCCGCATGCCGCCGCCGACCAAGCGACAGGGGATGCTGTTCTCGGCGACCCTGTCCTACCGGGTCACCGAGCTTGCCTATGAACATATGAACCACCCGCACCCGGTGAAGATCCAGTCAGATCAGATAACTGCCGACCGGGTATCCCAGTCCTGTTTCATGATCGCCAACGACGAGAAGATTCCCCTGCTTGTCGGATTGCTGCGGGGTATGGAGCCTGCACGCGTCATCGTCTTTGCCAATACCACGCGGACGACCGAGATCATCTGGAGCTATCTGGAGGGTCATGACCTACACGCGGCGGTGCTCTCCGGCGACGTGCCCCAAAAGAAGCGTCTGCGATTGCTTAGGCAGTTTCAGGATGGGATGCTGCCGGTCCTGGTCGCTACCGACGTGGCTGCTCGCGGTCTGCACATCCCGGACGTGACCCACGTGATCAACTATGACCTGCCGGAAGATGCGGAGGACTATGTCCACCGCGTCGGTCGCACCGCCCGTGCCGGAGCCGCCGGCGATGCCATCAGCTTCGTGTGCGAGACCTATGCCTTTTACCTGCCAGATATCGAGGCTTTCATCGGCGCCAAGATCGCGGTCAGGCCCGTGGTTGCAGATCTGCTCGCCGAGATCAACCCGACTAGATTTGTACGTACGCCCCAGCGGCGACATCCCGACGACCGGCGCCGCGGCCATGGTCACGGCCGTGGGGGCCGGCATAAATCGCGTCCGAAGGCGATCGAGGAAGATCTGCACAAAGCCGAGGGCAAAGAAACCGACGGTGTCGGCATCAAGAAACATCGCCGGCGGCGCAGACGCAAAATAAGCGACACCGGTGGCGGTGATTCCGCCAAAGCACCGCCGAGCTGACTGATCTGATCATATCTTTTTCTTCGGTATCGGCTCCTTATCGAACTGCAGAATCTTAGGAAAAGGAACTATGAACCACGCGAATCCCCACCAATCAATTCGCGGTGATGCACGTGATCGTGGTTTTTTGAATTGTTTGGTAGCTCCGGCAGCAGGTCTGCGTACAGCTTCCAGTCACCAGCTACCTGTCGACAGTTTACAGCCTTTAAATGAGATATCAGTATTATTCATTTTGGTTTCAAAACCAGCATCAAATGGGGTAACTTTAGACAGTCCCATAGATATTCTGTTCCCGAGCAAGCCTAATTTAGGTAGTGATCGACAATAAAGTCATCTGTGATGCATATGCATAGGTTGGCTTGATCGGCAGCCGTCCCGGTCGGTGTGTAAAAACGACGGCTGTCGAAAGGTGTTCAGTTCTTGAGCATGGTGTAGATGGGCGCATGCAGCAGCTTACACATGACGGTACAGATGGCCTGAAGCTTTTTGAGGCTGCGGTTCTTGATAAGTTGGGGTAGTGCCGTGAATTGGGATCGTGGCGCACAGCACTCGGAGCGGTCATATTAGAGGGCAATGTACAGGTAGCGGTTGCCGGCTTTGGAGAGGCGGGTTTTTGTTGACACTGGATCTGGACTGGAGCTGTGGCGGATCAAGCCCGGCCATGGCGCCCCACTGCCTGGCCTGCATCTCCTCGGGTAGGAGCAGCGGTTCACCAAGGAGTTGAATGGCGCTGGCGTCGGCGATGCCGGTGACACTGATGAAGTAGGTCGAAGGTGTCTTGGAGCAGCTCGTTGGCGTTGATGAGGACGCGGGTCTGTTGGCGCAGGTGTTCGATCTTGGTATTGAGCCGGGCGATGCTACGTTGCAGATCAGGGATCAGGAAGTCTGGTATCGTTGCGGCGAGTTGGGCACCTGGGACTGGTTTTTGGTCTGGGTTTGGAGCTTGTTGAGGGCGGCAATGGGGAGCGCACAGGCGCGGCTGGTCAGGACCAGAACATCCGGGCGTTGCCAGGGCTGGACGGGCTGGACATCGACGGCAGCAGCCTTGGGGATCACCATCAGGTCCAGGCCGGCATCTTGTGCCTTGTACAAGGCCCGGATCAAGGCCAGATGGGCGGTGTTCTTGAACTCACAGGGTATCCGGTTCGCCCCTCGTGGTTATCGCCATGGTCACGGTTTCATGGCTGACATCGATTCCGGCGCTCTTCATGTTCCGGTTCTCCAAATGGTTTAAATCGGTTAGGCTTGTGACTTGGTTCCAACCCTGAACCCGCGCTGACCAATCTCGTGTATGCAGGCCTACGAGCTTAGCTTCCGGCCCTGGATGCTCGTTCGGTATTGGCGAAAAGGGTAGGGAGCCAATCCACGGGCAGGCTCGAAGCCTCAGGAGGGGACGGTTTCCCCAGGTGCTCGTTGTCTATTTCCCTTTATACCGGATCCTTGGTTTTCCCTTGAGGACAGGACATACTAAGGGTAGACGTAGGATGCAGTGAGTGCGGTAGGTCTTTACAGGAGGACACCACTGCCCAAACACAAGGTATTGTTTTAACGACGAATCACCCGAATCGATGTGAATACCCCCATGGGTATTAAATTCAATATTTGTAGTTTTCCTTGCGGCTGTCAGATTACGGTGCGCTTAAATTGATCGGCGCATCCAAACCCTGGAGCACGTGCCTAACCCGGGGCATCCGGCTACCTGATTCAGCAGCTGCGTGAAAAACTATATCCTCATCCTAGTTGGCACCGTGTTGGTCAACAACTTCGTGCTGGTCAAGTTCCTCGGACTTTGCCCCTTTATGGGTGTTTCCAAGAAGCTGGAGACTGCCGCCGGCATGGGGTTGGCGGCGGCCTTCGTGCTCACCCTCTCTTCGGTCACCGCTTGGTTGATCAATGCGTTGTTGCTGGAACCCCTGGGGATCGAGTACCTGCGTACCATCGCCTTCATTCTGGTCATCGCCGCCGTGGTCCAGTTCACCGAGACCGTAATGCACAAGACCAGTCCAGTACTGTACCAGGTCCTGGGCATTTTTCTGCCGCTCATCACCACCAACTGCGCAGTGCTCGGCGTTGCCCTGCTCAACCTGCAGGAGCAACGGACCTTCGTCGAGTCGGCCCTGTACGGTTTCGGCGCCGCCGTCGGTTTTTCACGGTGCTTGCTTTGTATGCAGCCATCCGCGAGCGGGTGGATGTGGCGGACGTGCCTACCCCCTTCCAGGGTAACGCTATCGCCTTGATCACCGCTGGCCTTATGTCGCTGGCCTTCATGGGTTTCGCCGGTCTGGTGGTCTTGTGACAGAGGTGCGTGTATGCTGACTGCCATTGCCGCTTTCGCGCTACTCGCCACCTGCTTAGGGTTGCTCCTGGGCTATGCGGCCATCTATTTCCGCGTCGAGGGTGATCCCGTCGCCGACCAGATCGACGCCTTGTTGCCACAGACCCAGTGTGGGCAATGCGGGTATCCAGGCTGTCGCCCCTATGCCCAGGCCATCGCCAAAGATGGGGTAGCGATCAACAAGTGCGCACCGGGGGGTGAAACCGTGATCCTGGCCCTCGCCGATCTGCTCGGTAAGGACCCCTTGCCGCCGGCGGCTGGAGAGGAAAAACCTAGGGCCCTGGCGGTCATCGACGAGCAGACATGCATCGGCTGTACCCTGTGCATCCAAGCCTGCCCCGTGGATGCAATCCTCGGTGCCGCCAGGCAGATGCATACGGTCATCGCGGACGAATGTACCGGCTGCGAGCTCTGTGTCGCGCCTTGTCCAGTGACCTGCATCGAGATGGTGCCGGTCGCGGCGGACCAGCGAACCTGGAAATGGCCCCACCCTACTTCTCCGTCCGGCCCGACACTGCAACTGGGGCAGTTTAAACCACGGAGACGTGGAGGATACAGAGAAATTACCAGCTGCTAAAAATTAGCATCACAAAGACGTAAAGGATGCAAAGTTTTTGTTGGTGTAACGGGGCCCTCGACGTTTTCCGGAACTCAGTCTCAACTGATATTGCAAATTTACCGATAGTCCTGATAAACGGAATGGACCCCTAGCCTTGCAGCGATCCCTATCCAATCTGCAGCAGCGCCGGCTATGGCGATTCCACGGCGGTATCTATCTGCCTACCGAAAAGGAGCTCTCGACCGGACACCCGGTAGTCAAGGTACCTGTGCCGTCGTTCCTGACGATACCCGTGCAGCAGCACGTCGGCCTTCCCGCACTACCCCTGGTTCAGGTCGGCGATTGGGTGCTGAAGGGCCAATGGATCGCCGAGCCCCAGGGTACCATGAGCGCCCCGGTCCATGCTTCCAGCTCAGGGAAGGTGATCGCCATTGAGGAGCGGCCAGTCCCCCACCCATCCGGACTCGGTGGTACCTGCATCGTCATCCGGACCGATGGCTTGGACCAGTGGGCGCGGCGACCTAGGCCCCTGGAGAACTACAAAAATCTGGATGCCGCAACGCTACGCGAACGCATCCGGTGGGCCGGCATCGTGGGACTTGGGGGTGCTGCCTTCCCGACCAGTGCCAAGCTTGCTCTGGAGCCGCACCAATTGATTCGGACGCTCATCCTGAACGGTGCCGAGTGCGAACCCTACATCACCTGCGACGACATGTTGATGCGGGAACACGCCGGCCGCATCGTCCAGGGGGCAAGCATCGTCATGCATCTGCTGCGTGCCCGCGAGTGCCTGGTCGGCATTGAGGACAACAAGCCCCAGGCCATCGAGGCTATGCAGCTGGCAGTGGCAGAAAGCGACATTGGGGGATCAACCCAGGTCTGCGCCATCCCTACCCTTTATCCCAGCGGTAGCGAGAAGCAGCTCATCCGCATCCTCACTGGCAAGGAGGTGCCGACCGGCGGTACCCCGGCCCAAATCGGGATCCTATGCCAGAACGTGGCCTCCCTCGCCTCGGTGGCCGAGGCGGTGATCGCAGGTAAGCCACCAATCGCCCGCTATGTCACCTTAAGCGGATATGGCATCAAGGAGCCCCGTAACTTTGAGGTCCTGATTGGCACCCCGGTCGCCGACTTGATCCAAGCAGCGGGCGGGTTCGCCGGGGAGGTTAGCAAGCTGGTGCTGGGTGGCCACATGATGGGCTTCACCCTGAATTCCAAGCAGGTACCAGTCACCAAGGGGACCAATTGCATCCTCGCCCTGACCGATCAAGAGGCACCGGCCCCCGGGTCCGCGCAACCCTGCATCCGCTGCGGCAAGTGCGCTGAGGTGTGCCCGATGAGTCTGTTGCCCCAGCAGCTCTACTGGTACGCTCGGTCCAAGGATCTGGATAAGATGCGGGACTACAAGCTGTTCGACTGCATCGAGTGTGGTTGTTGCTCCCAGGTCTGCCCATCCCACATCCCGCTCGTGCACTATTACCGCTATACGAAGGCGGAGATTCGGAGCCAGGAGCAGGACCAGCGCACCGCCGAGCACGCGCGGGCCCGCTATGAGGCCAGAACGGCACGGCTCAAACGTCTGGAGCAAGCCCGCAAGGCCAAGCTGCGCCTCCAACAGGAAGCCCTGACGGCGGCGCGCTCAGCTACCGGTCTGGCGCAGGCCGGACTGGACTGCGTGGACTGCGCCTCGGCCACCCGGCAGGATCCCAAGCAGGCGGCTATCGAGGCAGCCAAGGCGCGGGTTGCGACCAAGAAGGCAGCCTTGGCTAAACAGGGAATTGTTCCCAAGAACACGCGAAATCTAACCTCCTCCCAACAGCGGCAGATCGCGGCGGCTGAGCAGCGGCGTCAGGCCGCGACGACGATTGGGACGAAATCGGCCAGCAAGAGTTGAGGACACGGCATGGCAGACGTTATCGTCTCTTCCCCCCACAGCAGACGTCTCAATCGAGTCGACAGGATCATGCTTGAGGTCATCCTGGCCCTGATTCCAGGAACCCTGGCGATGACTTGGTACTTCGGTTGGGGCATCCTCATCAACCTAGTCCTGGCCAGCCTGTTCGCGATGCTGACCGAGACGGTTACCCTCAAGCTGCGCCGGTGCCCAGCGCTGCCAGCGCTGCGGGACCTGAGCGCTTTGGTCACGGCCCTACTGTTCGCCCTTGCGGTGCCGCCCACCTTGCCCTGGTGGCTGACCCTGCTGGGTATGGTATTTGCTATCAGTGTGGCGAAGCAGCTATACGGTGGGCTGGGCTACAATCCGTTCAATCCGGCCATGGCAGGCTATGTCTTCCTGCTGGTCTCCTATCCCCTCGCCATGACCAGTTGGCTGCCGCCCTACATGCTGGCGGAGCAGGACCTCGGCTTCGTCGATTCGGTACGCCTGATCTTTACGGGAACGCCGCCTGAGGGGCTAACCTGGGACGCCATCACCAGGGCCACACCTCTGGATCAGATGCGCACCCAGCTCGATCAGAATCTGATGATCGAAGAGATCCGCGCCAGTCCCTTGTGGGGGAATTTCGGTGGCCGCGGCTGGGAGTGGGTCAACAACTGGTTCCTGCTTGGGGGTCTCTTCCTCCTTTGGAGGCGCATCATCAGCTGGCATATCCCGGTATCCATGCTGCTGGGTCTACTCATCACCGCCGGCCTCTTCTGGACCCTGGATCCCCAGACCTACCCTTTCCCAGCCTTCCACCTGTTCAGCGGTGGGGCTATCCTAGGGGCTTTCTTCATTGCCACCGACCCCGTGTCCGCCTGCACCACCCCCAAGGGACAGCTTATTTTCGGCTCTGCCATCGGCATGCTGGTCTTCGTAATCAGGACCTGGGGCGTCTATCCAGACGCTGTGGCCTTCTGCGTATTACTCATGAACATCGCTGCCCCTACCATTGACTACTACACCCAGCCTCGGGTCTTCGGCCACGATCGGGATGCTGAATGAGCAGGTTCCTGATAACACAAAAATCATTTTCTGCTGTGGATAAACGCCAATAAACGCAAATCGCTGTGAAAGATTACATCATCTTTTCTGTCTGCGGATTACGCAAATTTCCACAGATTATTTCGTTAAGAGCATGTTCGCCAGAGATGGACGCGCAGCCTCATCGAAGAGTATGGCTACCTAAAGTCTGACCTCAGAATAGAGGTAAAGATAAACATCGGACACGCAAGAGAACGTGCCGATTTGTTGGTGTTCAGGAATGGAGCGGAACACACTCAAGACGAGCCTCTGATAGAGGCGAAACGCGCTGAGGAAAACTGTCAGACAACTCTCACGGAGAAGGACAGCTGATAAGCCATATCAGAGATGTCATAATTACATCTATGCGAACGCAGGTTTACAGAAGGCCGGAGCGTTCCATGAGTTATTGAAGCTGGTTTTTTGCAAGACGTTCGATCAAGAGGAAAGTGGCGAGCAGTTAGTTCTCTCAGTCCACCCCAGAGAACGAACCTCGGAGAGCGGTCAACCTCAAATTGACGGAGGAGAGAGTATTCATTCATTAGTGTAGTAATGGACTTAAAGGTGCCGAGTATGAATGCTTATCAAGCAACTTGGGAGATCCTGAGTATTAGAAAAGGGAACCATCCCATTATTCTCATCGTCACTGCCATAAATATTCTGCAAAGCGGGGAAGAAAAGTGCTTGGTAGCAGGTATATCCGACTTTATTAACAAGCCTATGAGCGCTCGTTTGCTTGGTTGGGAATATGTCGAAGGTCATGGAGAAACTGTGAGCGGAAACTCGATACCAGCTTGCAATTTGTAACCTTAGCCTTCCTGGCCTCGTTACTCCATAGATCATAAAAAGGCTCTCAGCCCGTAGATACTCTGCCCCCGAGCAAGTCCAATTTAGGTAAGACGCCATCTTCGTGGTCTTCTACGAAGTCACCTAGCAGCGTTAGGATCCGCCTAGCGACCATGCAAAAATCTCTTCAAGTGATTTGGTCTTAAGGGATCGTCGACATTAATTATCTGAAGCATGGGCGATTCTGAAGCTTCTCCGGGCTGATTGCATTGCAGTTCGTCGGAATAGACTTGTTAATCTTCTCTCGCCACGCCTTGTTAGCCCGGAAAGGTATCACAGTCGGACCCGGAACGATGAATATCAACAGCCCCTGACAGGAAATATGCTCAGCAGGCAGGCGATCGATAGATTGCGGGCTGACATCCGGTTCACCGCTGAGTTGGGCGGGCGCAACCTGGTGCTTCATAGTACCTGGGGGCTATTCTCCCCGCGGGAGATCGACGTGGGTACTCGGCTCCTACTCAAACACCTCCGGGTGTGGCCGACGGACGATTGTCTCGACCTAGGCTGCGGCTATGGCCCCATCGGCCTTGCTATGGCAGTGCTGGCCCCGGAGGGTCGCACCCTCATGGTAGACAAGGATTTCGTCGCCGTTCGATACAGCAAACGCAACGCCGAACGCAACGCAATCCATAACGCCCGTGCTCAACTCAGCAATGGATTCGATCAGATCGACCCGGATTTGCGCTTCGACCTGATCGCGAGCAACCTCCCTGCTAAGGTGGGCAGTGAGATGATTAGCCTCTACTTGCACGATGCCAGTAATCGGTTACGACTCGGGGGAAGACTGTATCTAGTTACCATTAACGGATTGCGACAGTACCTGAAGCGCAATCTGATCGAAATCTTCGGCAATTACGAGAAGCTCAAACAGGGAACCCGCTACACTGTAGCTTTGGCCTGTCTGGAAAACGCAACGGCTACTGAAAATCGATTCCAAGAGAATGGAGTTATAGCCTAAACAGTACTTGACATATATCAAGGGAACACAAACGCAAAGTTGGGGAGATAGCGGAATGGCAAGAGGTAGCCGCCAGGGTGAGCATGTTTTCAACGCGTTTGGCAATCTCGCAATCGAGTTGGCCGAGGAGCTGATTGGAATCCTTGTCGTGAGAATCCGTTTATGATCTTTGAGTCAAAGTGATCTTGATACATGTGCAGCTTGAGAAATACAGTTCTCGTTAACGGTATGTCTGAATAATCAATGGATTAGAGTCCCCTGATTGGTGGATATACCTATTTCTCGAG